>JAABUR0100000023.1_pt1 | contig 302352 bp, 285 predicted proteins | sample 5560091 | NCBI WGS metagenome assembly JAABUR01 (sample SAMN10711879, study PRJNA513375) | rock metagenome | isolation source: Antarctica rocks | place: Antarctica: Victoria Land, University Valley sud | reverse complement strand
TCAGAAACGAAAAAGAAAAGTGCAGGAAATGAAAAAACTAATCCATAAGTTTGATATAAAGACTGATGAATTGGGGCTGCAATTGAGCAACTTATGAAACGTTAGTCAGAACCGTAAGTAAATTTGATTATGGAAATGAAACTGGAAATAAGCCCCAGCAATTCTTAAAGGCTGTAAAGACACTGACAGCATGTAAAAAGAAGAAGCTTATTTTGCAAAATCTCTAAGTATACCATCAATAGAGAGATCCTCGTCAATTAAAGGCCAATGGATTCCATAACCCGAAGGAGAAATCTTATACATCGCTCTCTCTATCTCAGTTGCAGATTTAAGTCTGCCAGATAACTTATCTAATGGAATTGTAAGTTCATTCCCGTCAACATTTAAAATAATAAAACCTTGATTGAAACGAATTGCCTCTATTTTATGTGTAGCTATCATGTTGTCTTTTTAAAAAAGTTACTCCACGCATCTATTAACATATCGAAGTTTTGAAATACTATTTTCCTTACTTCCCTTTTATCTTTTGCTGACATACTATAACTATATTCTTCTTTTATATCCATTTCATCAACTAAAATCCAATATTTACACTCCATATCGCCTTTTTCCGCGTGAATATGAATTGGCTCTTTGTTTTCATTTGCTTAAAAATAAAGCGTCCATCCAAAAATAAAAAAACTGTCGGCATACAACCTAAAGGTAACAATTATCATTTGTACTGACAGCATTAACCTGTTAGCGAAATAAAAACGGCAACTAACAAGAACTTTCCAGGTGAGGCAGAGTATTGAAGTAATTGCTGCATATTGCTGTCAGCTTTAGTCCGGTCTGAAAGAATTCTTTTTGAGCACCAAAACAAGTTTTCAATCTTTGAATAAATGATGTCTGTTAGCCTGCGGAGTTAAGCAGCCGTTTTTACACTTTCTCACTATTAGCAATACTTGTTGCAAAGCAGAATAAAAAAACCGACGTGTAACAAAACTTATTTTTAAAAATAATGTTTTGTTCACATTGCGTTAATCAACAACTATTTCTTGTATGCCGGTTGCTTCTCTTAAAAACAGTTCCACTTTACGGTATTTCACTTTTTTTTATTTATATCTTATGCAGGGTATTCCTGCCGGCTTTGCACTTACTGCCATCGCCAACTATCTTGTTGGCAAAGGTGTTTCATCGTCGTCTGTAGGTACGTTTGTAAGCGTTAGTGGTTTGCCGTGGGTTTTGCAGTTTGTTTGGGGACCGCTTATTGACCGTTATCAGTATTCTGTAATCGGTCATAGAAAACATTGGATTGTTCTCACACAAATTGCAGCTATTATTGCCTCCTTGAGTTTGTTACTGGTAAAAAATCCAGCTTCGCAACTTACTCTTTTGTCAATCGTTTTTTTTACGCACAGTATTTTTGCATCAGTGCAGGATGCAAGTGTAGATGCAATGGCTATCTCAATTGTTCCTCACGAAGAAAAAGGACGGCTAAATGCATTTATGCGGGGTGGTTTTTTAATAGGAATGGCATTTGGCTCTGCTGTACTTGCTTATATATTGCATGCATATGGTTTTTACCTGGCTTCGCTCATTCAATCCTTAACATTGCTGTTTTTTACTGTTCTCACTTTTTTCACTAAGCTTGATCCGCATGACCCGCTTTTACCTTCTTTTTCCCACAAAAATAGATTGCCGCAAGGGGAGAAAAACCCTTTGGTTAAAAAAGTTTTTAAAGACTTATGGCGGGGAATGACGGAAAAACACAGTCTGCGCACTTTCGGCATTATTTCACTGGTTTATCTGTGCGGCAGTATTTTCCTGCAATCATACAGCTATCATTTAATCTCGGTTTTAAAATGGCCTTCACAAGAGGTTTCTATTCTTCAGGGCAGTTATGGCAGCATTATTACTTTAATCGTCACTATTGGAGGCGGCGTTTTGGCAGACAGGATTGGTCCTGGAAAAATGCAGGTAAAAGTAATGTGGGGTCTTACGCTGTTTTTGCTTGTTTTTAATGCGCTCTACATGTTTTGGCATTTTAAAATGCTGGCAGGCACCGGTTTATTATTTTGGAGTCTTGCTGACCCTTTATTTAGTGTGGCCGCCTTTCCGGTGATTATGAATATGTGTTCAGATCATATCGAAGGTTCTCAGTTTACAGCTTATATGGCACTGATAAATTCTTGCAGCGTCATCGGATCTTACTTTACAGGTTGGGCCTTGCATATTGTTGCTGCGCCCGTATTAGGTTTTTCGTGTGGTATCCTTATACTTACCGCTATTTTTATTGTTTATAGAATGCAGCGACAAAAACGGTTATTTGCACATTTGGAGAATAAAGTTTTAGCAGAAGAAGAAGATTTTTAATACTTTTAAAAAGAATACTTCAAAAATACCCTAAATTTTCTGCAATGATATTTGATAAAGTAGCGGGGAATGATAAAAAATCATAGTTGTGTAATAATTGCACTATAAATTCTGTTTTAACCTCTCATTACTAATCTCTTTTTATAAAAAGCAGTAAATTTGCCGCTATGAACTGGAATGAAAAAAATAAAGTAAGTATAGCTATCCTTGATCTGAATGACGGGCATGAAAACCAGGGAATGCGTTGCCTGCGTGATATAACCCGCCATTGGGGTGAGGCAAATAATTATGATCTGACAGTGGAAGAATTTGATGTACGACAAAAAAATGAAGTGCCCGGAATTGAGTTTGATATATATATTTCTTCCGGCGGCCCGGGCTCTCCTTTAGACAGTGCAGACAGTGAGTGGGAAAATCAATACTTTAACTGGCTGCATAAAATAGAAAAATGGAACAATGACGAAAGTAATTTTACAAAAAAACATGTTTTTTTTATTTGTCACAGTTTCCAGTTGGTATGCAGGCATTACAATATTGCGAAGGTCAGCCAGCGCAAATCAACTTCTTTCGGTGTTTTTCCAATATATTTATTAGAGGAAGGAAGTGAAGATGTTGTTTTTGAGGGATTAAAAAATCCTTTTTACGGCGTAGACAGCAGAGATTACCAGGTAACAGCGCCCAATCACAACAGGCTGCATGAAATGGGCGGAAAAATTCTGGCTATTGAAAAAGAAAGGCCGCATGTGCCTTTTGAAAGAGCAATAATGGCTGTTCGCTTCAACGATTATTTCTTAGGTTCACAATTTCACCCCGAGGCTGACCCATGTGGCATGACTCTGCATTTGCAAAAAGAAGACAAGAAGAAAATAGTTATAGACAATTATGGTGAAGAAAAGTGGAAAAGTATGATAAATCACCTCAATGATCCTGATAAAATTTCATTTACTTATAGTCATGTTTTGCCAAACTTTCTCAACCAGGCAGTTAATGATCTGGTAGCAGCGTAATAATTTTTAAACATTAATAAAAAATCCCTTCCTATATATTGGCAGGGATTTTTTATTTTACACCCTTTCAAAATTAATGAGATGGTTCGGATAATCAGACAAGAATATAACCAGGCTTTTACTGCAGAAAAATACCACGAATACTTACATCAATTAAATGCTCCGCATCCCGGACAGCTTGATTTCAGAATTGCAGAAACCCCTGTTTTTTGCGACAAAGCCTTTACTGATAAAATGCTTGCTGCATGTGAAAGCATTGTGGATGTAATTGTATCACCAGGTTTTAAAGAAGAATCTGAAAAAGCTATTCCCGAAGAATTAAAAGTACCGGGCGCAGAAAATATTCCCAACTTTATTGCCTTTGATTTTGGAATATGTGAGAATGAACAGGGAGACCTTGAACCGCAGCTTATAGAGATGCAGGGATTTCCTACCTTATTTGCCTTTCAGCCATGGCAGGCAGAATGCTGTCGTAAAGTATTTTCAATTCCGGATAATTATGATAATTATTTAAACAGATTTACTAAAGAAAGTTATCTGCAATTGCTCAAAGAAATTCTTCTTGGCACACATAATACTGAAAACGTAATACTGCTTGAAATTTTTCCTGACAAACAGAAAACGCGGGTAGATTTTTCCTTTACTGAAGATTATACCGGCATTAAACAAGTTTGCATAACTGACTTAATAAAAAAAGGCAGAAAACTGTTTTACATAAACAATGGAAAAGAGACGGAAATTAAAAGAATATACAACCGTGTCATTTTTGATGATTTGCAACAGCAGTCACCCGAAGTGCAGGAAAAAGGGAAGATTTTATTGGAAGACTTAGACGTAGAATGGGTACCGCATCCCAATTGGTTTTTTAGGATAAGTAAATACACGCTTCCATTTATTAAAAACAGATATGTACCCGAAACGATGTTTTTGAATGAAATAAAAGAAATACCTGCTGATCTCGAAAATTATGTGCTGAAGCCATTATTTTCTTTTGCAGGACAAGGTGTAATAATTGACGTAACAAGACAGGATATTGACAAAGTAAAAAAGCCTGAAAACTGGATACTGCAACGAAAAGTAAAATATGCCGAAGCCATTAAAATACCTGACGGAACTGCAAAAGCAGAGATACGCATTTTTTATTTTTGGAAAGACGGCGAAGCCCGGCCTGTCGCAACCACTAACCTGGCACGATTAAGCAAAGGAAAAATGATTGGTGTAAGATATAACCAGGATAAAACCTGGGTTGGCGGCACGCTGGCATTTTTTGAAAAGTGAAAAGAATGAATTCTTTACTCTTTTAACCTGCTATAACAATTTTTTCAACCACTTTTCCAATTCATCTTTCTCAGGAGCGACAGCAGCAATTTTACCTTCTTTATCAATTAAAAAAGCGGAGGGAATATACTGCAGATTCCACGTACTGGTTAGTTCATTTCCAAATCCTGCGCGGGTGTCTATTACCTGCAGCCACTTCATTTTATCCTGTTGCACTGCGTTTGCCCAGGCCTCTTTATTCTCATCTATTGATACGCCGTACACTTCAAATCCCTTGTCTTTGTACCGGTCGTACAGCGACAGCATTTGACGGTTATTTTTGCGGCATGGCCCGCACCACGAAGCCCAGAAATCAAGAAGAACAACTTTTCCCTGCAGGGATGAAAGCTTAATAACTGCTCCGTTAGCATCAGGAAGGGAAATATCAGGAACTTTACTTCCTACACGTGGTTGAGAATTAAGTGCTGTTGTAAGCAACACAAACGCAATTGCTGCAAATAATTGTTTCATCGTCTTTTATGTATATGTCATTCTGCCTTTATTATGCAGAATTCGAAAGTAATAATTTTATATAAGCATGAGACATTACAATTGTTAATTAGTGTTTTTTATAGTCCCTGGAAGTGTAATACATGGAGTTTTTCCGGTTGGCAATAATTAAGCATTTGTGCATTTGTATAGGTACTGTTTAATGCAGATTATTATTTCTATTAATATACACTCCATCTCTGACAAACATTTTGGCTTTAATTGTAAGAATACCTCATAATCAATTAGTTAAGCAAAAAATATTGATAATCCGTTAGCACGAAAATAATTTTTAAAACTGCTGCTTTAATACTGAAGGGATAGTTAGCGCAGGCAAGGCCTTGAATTGCTTTTGTATAAAAAATAAAATCTGTATGCCCTTTTATTAAAATCAGGAGTATTACTAATTTTAATTTATAGGAATAAGACCTTCATTAAAAGTTTTAAATTTTGTTAACAATATTAATTATTTAAGTTAAAAAATTTAATACTTTCACCTCAAAAATTGCTGGATATGATCAAAAAATTACTATTTGCCAAATTGTTAATTATCTTATTATTATTTTCTTCGCGCATTTTTTCCCAAACCATTGTGGCCGCAGGGCGGGTAAAAGACCAAAATGGACAGCCCGTTTCAGGCGCTACTGTAACTGTTAAAGGTACGAGACAGGCTTCTGTTTCCGACGAAAACGGAAATTTTAGTATTAATGTAAAAAAGGGTGCTGCTCTTACAGTTAGTTATGTAGGTTTCTCAGAAAGAGACATAAAGGCTAATGGCTCTGCGCTTGAGGTGATATTAACCAATTCAGCCAACTCATTGAGTGAAGTGGTCGTTACTGCTCTTGGTATAAGAAAGGAGAAAAAAGCTTTGGGATATTCCGTAACCGAAGTCAAAGGCGATGAGCTTACCGAGGCAAGAACAGTTAATATTTCCAACTCACTTGTGGGAAAAGTTGCCGGATTAAACATTGCAAGTAATGCTACAGGCCCGGGAGGATCTTCGCGTATAACGATAAGAGGAAATACTGCTATTTCAGGAAATAATCAACCGCTTATCGTATTAGATGGAGTTCCGTTGAATAATGATAATCTCGGTTCTGTGGGAATGTGGGGCGGAGCAGACAAAGGAGAAGGTATTTCAAGCCTTAACCCCGATGAAATAGAAACTGTAACAGTTTTAAAGGGCGGTACAGCGGCGGCGTTGTATGGTTCACGTGCATCCAATGGCGCCATTTTAATAACCAGTAAGGGTGGAGGCAAATCTCAGAAAGGAGTTGGGGTTGAGGTAAACAGTAATTTTCAGGCGGATGATCTTTTATATAAAACCTTTAAAGATTATCAATACGAATATGGCGCCGGTGATAAAGGATTAAAACCTGCAAGCTTTGACCCTAATTTAAACCAGACAAACAGCTTTGGTGCCCGGTTAGATGGTTCAAGCGTTATTCAATATGATAGTGTTGCAAGGCCTTATGCCGCCGTTAAAGATAACCTCTCAAAATTTTATGACCTTGGAAGTACCTTTACAAACACAGTTGCTTTAACAGGTGCCTCTGAAAAAATGTCTTACCGGTTTTCGATGAGCGATCTTAACAATAAAGGAATTGTACCGAACAATACGCTCAGAAGGGATAATTTATCTTTAAATCTAAGCAGCAATTTAAGTAAGAAACTATCATTTCTCCTTAATGTAAAATATATAAAAGAGAAAAACAAAAATCGTCCCCGTGTTTCCGACTCTCCCGGAAGTGCAAATTATACGCTGGCCACCATGCCTGCCTCTTTAAGCGTAGAAACTTTGAAAGCAAATAAGTACATGCAAAACGGTTATGAAAAAATCTGGTCAAGCAATCAATATGTTCAGAACCCATATTTCGCAGTAGAGGACTATGTGCAACATGACCAGAAGGACCGCATTATCGCGGCGTTTGAACCTAAATTTAATTTGACTGACTGGTTATTTTTAAAAGCGCGTGTAGGATTTGACAAGTTCAATTATCGCAATACAGACATTACACCTACCGGTACCGGGTACCAGTTAGGGGGTTCATACAATGCAAATCTTATTGATTTCAATGAAACTAATACTGAATTGCTCATAGGCGCTAACAAAAAAATCACGGAAGATATTAGCTTCAATGCGATAGCGGGCGGAAATCTGATGAAGCAGGTATACAACAATGAAAGCTATGGCGGAGGTCCATTTAACATCCCTTACTTTTATGATATCTCTAATATAAATCCTAGTTCTGTTGGTACACATTATAATTATGTAGAAAAAAGAATCAATTCTGTATATGGCTCCGCAGATGTGTCATATAAAGATTATTTCTTTCTTAACTTTACCGGCCGTAATGATTGGTTTTCGACCCTGGCTCCCGGTCACAATTCTCTTTTTTATCCTTCAGTCGGTGCAAGCTTTATTTTATCCCAGGCTCTAAAACTTCCTTCTGCGGTAAACTATGCTAAACTCCGGGCTTCATGGGCACAGGTAGGCGGAGACCGCGGGCCCTATCAATTGTCACTTACCTATGGATTAAACGGTGCCACCGGAGGATCTCCTTTAGCGCAGATTAATCAGGGGGAAGTACCCAACGCGCAGCTGCAGCCCTATGTTCTTACTACCTCTGAAGTGGGTTTTGAAGGACGTATGTTTAACAGCAGGCTGGGTATAGATCTCGCCTTATATAATCGTACAACAACAAAAGACATTGTTTCGGCTTCAATTTCAGTAGGGTCAGGATATAACAGCGGATTATTTAACGTAGGTGAGATATCTAATAAAGGAATAGAATTATTGCTTAATTACAGAGTGGGCAGTTCTAAGAGCTTTAGCTGGGAACCTTCATTTAATATGGGTTATAATAAAAGTCTTATTAAGGAACTGTATGGAGATTTAGTAAGGTTGCAGGTAGCCGAACCACGTTCCCGCTCGGTTTATGTGTACCAGGAAGTGAACAGACCATTTGCTGACATTCAGGGAAATGCATTTAAAAGAGATTCTGCAACAGGACAGGTAATTTATGATAAACAAGGTTTGCCTGAAACAGAACAACTGCATAAATTCGGATCAGGTGTATCACCCTGGACGATGGGTTTCAATAACTCTTTTAGATTTAAGCATTTTGGTGTGAGCTTCCTTGTAGATGCAAAATATGGAGGATTTATCTTTTCCGGAACAAATGCACTGGCTTATCGTTACGGCCTTCATAAAGGAACATTACCCGGCAGGGAAACAGGTGTAGTGGGACAGGGTGTGACAGAGGATGGTAAGGTAAATACAGTAAATGTGCCTGCAGAAACATATTACCAAAACCTCTATAATTTTGCAGAGCCTTTTGTATACAGCTCAGATTTTATCAAACTTCGACAGGTTATTCTTGATTATTCGTTTCCTGCAACAATGTTTGGAAAGACACCTTTTAAAGGGGTCAGCCTTTCTCTTGTTGCCAGAAATTTGTGGACTATAATGAAGCATACCCCAAACATTGATCCTGAATCAAATTACAGCAATACCAATGCGCAGGGCTTTGAGTTTGTGGGTTTACCTGCGACCAGATCTCTTGGTCTTAATCTTAATGTGAAATTCTAAACCTGAACTTGCAACTTATCAAAAGAATAATTATGATTCGCAAAATATTTGTCATAGTAATAATCACTATCACTTTAGGCTCCTGCACTAAAGATTTTCAAAAGATAAACGTTGATCCTAATTCTCCTGCCAATGTTCCTTTAGACTATATCCTTGGACAGACTCAATTACAAATCGGCGGGTCTGCGGGAGATCCGGGATATGCAACATGGAGAGCAAATTTAATCTATGCACTGCCGGCAGTTCAGCAATTTTCATCTCTTTCAACATTTTATGCCGGGGATAAATACATTTACCAGGCAGACTTAAGCGAGGCTTATTTTAATACAATGTATCCCAATTCTGTAAAGAACCTGGTAAATCTTATTGAACTGGCAAAAGCAGATCCAAAAGACATTAATACTTTATCAATTGCCCGAATATTGAAAGTTCTTCAAATGAGCATTATTACAGATCTATATGGAGATGTTCCTTATTCAGAAGCCGGCCTTGGTTACCTGAAGCTGAATTACACACCTAAGTATGATGATCAACAAAGTATTTATATGGATATGCTGAAGGAATTAGATGAAGCCGGAAAAGCCTTTAATACCGCTGCATACGTTCCTGCTGCTGCGGACTTTGTTTATGGCGGAGACCTGGCTAAATGGACTAAGTTTGCTAATTCCCTTATGCTTAGATTAGCTATGCGTATGCAAAAAGTTGATCCCGCTTCGGCGCAAACATGGGCAAAAAAAGCATTGGATGGAGGTGTAATGACTAACAACAGTGAAACATTTTCTATTAAATATAAAAACGACGGCGGCACTGCTACCATCAATTCTAATTCATATAATCTCGGCCCTGCGGAAAAGCCAACCAGGAACGAAGTTTTTAAGGGAAGCATACAATGGTCAAAAACATTAATTGACTTAATGACAGGCCGTAAAGACCCCCGGATTTCAACAATTTCAACATTAAAAAACGGGGATGTTACACCTGCTAATCAAAAAGGGTTGCCAAATGGTCTTGACCCCTCAACACTTCAGGCGCTTACCGGCGAAACCGGTTCCGATGCCTATTCCAGACCTAACGCTATCCTTTACGACGAAAAAGATCCCTGCATTTTGTTGCCTTATGCTGAAGTGGAGCTTATGAAGGCGGAAGCAATAGAAAGAGGATGGTATAGCGGAGACGCTGCGGGTGAATACAAAGCAGGCCAGGCAGCGGCAATCAGCCAGCTTGCTGTTAACACAGGTGCGCCTGTAATATCTGATGCCGATATTGCTGCCTATCAAAATGTAAACCCTTATCCGGCTGCAGGAACTTTTGATGAAAAATTTTTACAAATCGAAAATGAAATGTTCATTTTGACAGCTTCAACACTTAATGGCTTCGAGGGTTGGGCTAACTATCGCAGAACAGGTTTACCGGTGTTAATGCCGGTAAACTATCCGGGAAATGCAACGGGCGGTATTATAATGAGGAGATTAAGATACCCTGGAGGAGAAGCAGGTGTAAATCCTAATTACAAGACAGCCAGTGATAAAATGGGAGGTGATTCGTTTACATCACGGATGTGGTGGGATAAACCATAGAATTTAATTATTAACTAAAAAAGAGGGAAGGTTAAGCAGACACGACTAAGACATTCAGGCTGAGTAAGGCTGCAAGGGCATGTTTTCTTTTTGACATTTTATGAATTATTTGTTGATTTTATGCTTCTTTGGTATCTAAAAATTAAAATTTACTGCTTACTAATACTTTATAGTAACCATCTTTTGTGGTGGGTCTTTAAAAAATGTCGTTTTACGTTACATTAAATAATGATTTTTTGTTTACTCCAACCGGTGAAATTTATTTAATAAGCTTAAATGCCATAAACAATATAATAAACAGAATTCCGGTAAGTGAACTGATAAATATATAATTGGCAATTGTCTCAAATTTTTGCTTTTTGTCTGCATTTCTTGTTCTGATAGATAAGAATGAAAACAAGCAGGACAGTATAAGAAGAATGGCAATAATTGACGTAAATTCATCAATATGACTCATTTGTGCTCCATTGGTAATATGCAAAGAAGTAATAACAAAAAGACAAAATCCTAAAAGATTGGCGGACGTATTTAAAATGTGTTGGGAAGTGTTTTCTCTCATATAAATAAAATGGCAAAAATCAGATGTTATAATCTGTTTATTAATGTTGTCTTGTTAAAAATAAGTTTGTTTTTTAGTCTTTCAAACAGAGTGCAGGCATCAAAAGCATTATTGCTATCGCTTACATTCACAATGCAATAACTGCAACAGCTTTTTCATAAATTATATCTACTTGGCAGTTTTAATTCTTTTTTTCAAAATATATCATCAATTTTGCTTATCATTCCGGCTGTATGAAATGGTTGATTAAACTTCTGCTGGCTCTATTACCTTTTGCTTCTTTTGCCCAAAACCGGAGTGAAGGTTCTTATGCGACTGATAAAAAAGCAGCATACATTTTAACACCCGACTCTTTATCGCGCATGCTTACCAGCGGCTACACGTCTGACCGCGATAAAGCAGCTTCCATTTTTCGCTGGATAGCTGACAATATTACTTATAACTCCCGGCCTTATTATAATGCAGAACATTCATCCGTAAAAAATATATATGACGAAGAAGATACGGGAGCTTTGAAGCCTTTAAGTGAGCGGGTGGCAATAGATGTGCTGAAAAAGAGAATAGCTTTTTGCGATGGTTATGCCCGGCTTTTTAAAACGTTGTGCGATTATGCAGGCATTCGCTCAGAAGTTATAACAGGTTATGCAGACGGAGGTATGGGGCGAAGACATGTAAAATTTGCCTCTAATCACCGGTGGAATGCTGTTTATCTTGACAGCGCCTGGCACTTGCTTGATGTAACCTGGGCAAGTGGTTACCTCACATACAGCTCTGATGATTTTATTCAGCAGTACAACAATCATTACTTTTTAACGCCTGCCGACGAGTTTATCCGCGATCATTATCCTGAAGAGCTGCAGTGGACACTGCTTCCAAAACCGCCTGCAATCAATGAGTATAAATATTCTCCTTTTAAAAACAATGCATTTATTAAATTTAAAATTGAATCATACAAGCCGCAGTCAGGGATCATAGAAGCTTTGCCAGGCGACACCATACAATTTGAAATAGAAACGCGAAGTAATGAAAAGCGGCTTTTCGTAGTTGATACGTCTTACCTTGACTCTGCCGTTATTGCTATGGCAACGGCGCCTGACTCTGCCAAGCAAAAGTGTGTCATAAAAGGAAACAAAGTTTTCTATAATTATATCGTTCCATCTGCTGATGTAGAATGGCTGCACGTTATTTTTAATGAAGAAGTTATTTTAAGATATAAACTGAATATCAGGAGAAATTACACAGTGTCGAAATAGGTTTTTAATTATACAAACCAGATTAAGACTAAGGGTAACTCTGCAGCAAAGCGCTTGCTATTTGTTCCCACTCTTCATTTAGAGATACACTTGGCCGTTTTTTGCCGGCCTTCGAATACCAATAATCTGCATTGCTGATGTCACCTTCTTTTCTGTGGAGGTAAGCGTGTACCCATGAGGCATTTTTATCAGGAAAATGCTGTATCAGTTCATGGGCTTTTTGCCAGTCATTTTTGGCATCGTACCATAAGGCCTTTACATAATCTGATGCTTCCGGGGGCGGAGAGTCTGTAAATAAACTTTGTTTTAAAGCAGTTATATTCATAGCAGCAATATTATCAAACAAAATTAATCTGTTTCACAAATTAAAACAACTCCCCAATATTTATAAAAAGGCCATTTGACCTGTTAGAACCAAATCCGTAATCTATTGAAATGTTTGTTTTAGAGACTTTATTAAGCTTTATCCGCAAACCAGGTCCGAAGCCAGGTTGTATGGTTTGTAAATGGCTTCCCGCTTCGGCAGAAAAAGTTTCTGCATTCGCAAAAAGAACACCGCCAAACAAGCCGTTTTTTGTTATTCTGAATCTGTATTCCGCCTCGCCATATACCATTTGCACACCTCTGAATCTTCCCTGTATATATCCGCGCCCGGTGCTCGAGTAGCTGTCCCATCCATTGCTGGGCAGGTCAAGGTACGGTGGCTTGCCTTTTACGACGAGCCAGTTATAAGACCATAATGCCAAAACATTCTCTGAAGCTCCGGGAAAAGGTATATATTTTCTTACATCTATAATGGCAGATTGCCAGGCCGATGTGCTGCCGAATGCAATATAATTGTGGCGGTATTGAATATTGGTATAAAAACCTTTTGACGGATTGATCGGATTATCGCGAATATCGTACAGAGCATTTAGCGTAATGCCTGCTGACCTTGTATGCGTGGCAGTGCCGTATTTTTTATAATCACTTATTTCCCCGCTCTTTGTTCCTTCTTCAGAAATATTCCAGTGATAATCGAGAATGTATCCCGCGCCTGCAAAAAAATTACCTGTAATCTTTTTTTGTATCATTTCATAAAACCTGAAATAACTGTAATTCATTTGGTTTTCGTTTCCTCCGGGGGAGGAAGAGCCGAGGCCATACGTGCTCTGCGGATATTTGTAAAAACGAAAATCACCTACTAAATTATATTTGTTGCCTTTTGTCCAGATGTTTGATTCTATAGGAAGGGTAAACTGTTTTCGCTGCGTGTATGCTGCGCTGGCAGTGATTGCAGACAGGTTTGCTGCCGGATTAAAATGAAATACAACATTTCCTGACAAGGTCGCTACAAGCTTGGATTGTAATGTATAGCCAATAGCAGGCACAGCACTAAAAACCGGCTTTGAAGTAATGGTATCCTTGTGATTATCCGAAGTATGATGCTTATGAAAAAGCCCGGAAAAAAGGTTCGCAACGTCTTTTTGCGGTACTATTTTATTTGAATCAACCGTTCGGTTTATTTTAATCCCCGGAGTGTCTGCCATTCTCATCAAAATCATTTGCTTTTTTTCCTGTCCAAATAAAGGCAAGGAAAAAAATAAAACAATTATTAAGAAGTTCAGTATAAAAATATTAATTCGCAAGATTTTAAGATTGTATCTGTTTTTAATAAAATCATCAATATTTATTCCGTTGATTTTGTAAGTAAAACTATTGCGGTAATTGCCCGTCTTTTATATGTAACCGGCTTTAACAAAACAATGCAATAACAGGCAAAAAAAGTTCTTTAACTGCCACTTGCTTTTCTTACAATTTAATACCTGCACGAGACAGAGTTCCGATACTATTTTCAAAATAAGTATTTTTATTTTGAAAATACTTAACCGGATGCTATGAAGCTTTTATTTTTTTCTTTTGTATTTCTTGCATGTACGCTTACTTCTTCTGCGCAGCTTATCATTAATATTGAAAATTCACGCATCCAGTCAGATACAACGGGTTGGAAAGGAAATATAGGCACTTCTTTTTCTTTCATCAAAAATGTGCAGCAGGTATTAAACATAAACGCAGCCATGCATCTTCAGTACAAGACAAAGAAAGACCTGTACCTGGCTTTAGCAAATTATAACCTTCTTAAAGCCAATAACCAGGAGTTTTCAAATAATATGTTTTATCATCTTCGCTACAACCGGAAGATTGGAAAAGTACTTCGGTGGGAAGCTTTTACCCAGTGGCAGCAAAATAATATTAATAACATTGATCTCAGGGCGCTATACGGCACCGGCCCAAGGTTTAAGTTGGTTGAAAGTAAAAGTCTCCGGTTTTATGCCGCTGCTTTAGCAATGTATGAGCATGAACGGGATAAAAACCCCGATGTGACTTATGATAATATTCGCGGAGATGCTTATGCAAGCTTTACTTACAAGCCCACCCCGGTTTTCGATATTACGGCTACCACATTTTACCAGCCGCTTTTTACCGCGCCCAAAGATTTTCGTATTTTAAACCAGGTAACCTTCAGCATAAAAGCCAGTAAACATTTATCTATATCAACTAATTGGGATCATTCTTATGATGCATTTCCTGCATCTGGTACGCCAAATATAAATTATGGGATCAGCAATGGTATCAATTATACATTTTAAATTTTGTTTAGAAAAACTGAAGTGAAACGTAATTTTCCCTGGTTTTATAATTTTAGTTTTTACTCAATATTAATCAAAAACTATCAACCAGATTAAAAGCAGGTGAAGAAATGCTTACAATTTTTCTCAGGCTATAAATTTTTATTAAATTATCAGCGATAGTATTGACACCTCCCGCCAAAATTGAAACGCTTTGCATGGCACAATCTTCGTACCCTTAAAATAATTACTTCAATTATTTTTATACCGGCCTGTTGTTGAAGGCAATTATCAAAAATTAATTATTTCAATAAAGCATCTTTTAACCATCAAAAGCAAAAAAAATTTATTATGGCAAGTTCAACAGAGACAACATTTAACCCAACCTATACTATTGCAGGAGAACTGAATGTGAACAGGATGGGATTTGGCGCCATGCGCGTAACCGGAGATGGTATTTGGGGGCCGCCAAAAGACAGGGAAGAAGCAATACGCGTTTTGAAAAAAACGATTGAACTTGGCATCAACTTTATAGACACCGCAGACAGCTACGGACCGAATATATCTGAAGAATTGATTGCGGAAGCGTTGTACCCATATCCGGAAAACCTCGTTATTGCTACCAAGGGTGGCTTACTGCGTACCGGCCCAAACCAATGGCCTGTTGATGCAAGTCCTAAGCATCTGCAGGAAGCGCTTGAAGGAAGCTTACAACGACTGAAGCTCGACAAGATTGATTTATACCAGTTGCACCGCGTAGACGAAAAAGTTCCTTTTGAACAAACGCTCGAGTTTTTACAAAAAGTTCAGGAGCAAGGTTTGGTAAAATATATCGGTCTCTCAGAAGTGACCACAGAACAGATTAAAAAAGCACAGGAATACGTAGCCATTGTTTCCGTTCAAAATATGTACAGCGCAGACAACCGCAAATGGGAAGCAGAGCTGCAGTATTGCGAACAAAACAATATGGCGTTTATACCCTGGTATCCGTTAAATGGCGGCAATGTTAAGGCCGTTGAAAAGCTTACTGAGATCGGCCGTAAATACAATGCTACCGCTCACCAGGTTGCTCTTAGCTGGCTGCTGCATCATTCGCCAAATATCCTGCTTATTCCCGGCACTTCTAAAGTAAAACATTTAGAAGATAACTATAAAGCACTATTGGTTAGTCTTTCTGAGGAAGATATGATTGAGCTGGATACAATAGCGGGTTGAAGCAAAAGACCTACCATTTTGTTTTCCAAAAGATAAAACCTCTGCAATAAACAGGGGTTTTATCTTTACATTTATTTTGATGCTTTTTCATTAAAAAATAATCTTTGATAACTCGCACAAGCAGGATTTAAAATGGATCACCGGCATTCTATAAATAGTGTTATATTTATTTGCTGCCGAAACATTTTTTTACTGTCATCGTTATTGTAACAGTCTTCATTTTTCAACTTTCCTATTAAATTCTATGATAAAATACTTATTTATTATTCTTACCAGCTTTATCTTAGGGTGTTCTGCTGCGCAGGAAAAAAGTCCATTGACAGTAAAAACGGTATTACCAAAAGAATTAAAAGAAATATCAGGAATAACTGCAGACGGCTCAGACATCTGGGCGATTACAGACAAGCCGCATGCAAAAGTATACAAATTAGACCTTTCAGGAAATCTGAAACAGCAGGTAGAAATAACCAATACAGAAGCTGCAGATGTAGAAGCTGTTGCCTCCGATGCGAATTATATCTACATTGGTGATGTGGGAGATAATACCGGCGACAGGGTTGAAAGAAAGATTATTAAAGTAGCCAAAGCAGACATTAAAAACGGAAAGGAGGCAAAAGTGACAGGTCAGGTTATTGAGTTCGTATTTGCCGGCGGCGGACAAACAGAAAGTAAGAAACAAAATAATTTTGACTGTGAGTCATTGCTCAGCTATAAAGATTCATTGTATGTTTTTACCAAAGACCGTGCAGACAAAGAAACACGTTTATTTGTTGTACCTAAAACGGCCGGTAAATACACAGCAAGATTTATAGATAGTTTTAACAGTAAAGGCCTGGTTACCGATGCTTCCATTAACCCGGCAAATAATGAGCTTGCGCTGATTGGTTATCATAAAGGTCATAAGTTTCCTTTTATTATTTTGTTTAATAACTTCAGCAGTAACAATTTTTTCTCCGGAGATCATAAAAAAATTAATCTTGCCGATAAACCGTGGGACTGGCAGTTAGAAGGAATAACTTACGGAAATGATAATAACCTCTATTTTTCTTGCGAAGGAACGAAGCAGGTAGCCGCTACTTTTTACGGAGTAAAAAGAGAAGATATTACTAAATTGAATAAGAAAAAGACCCAGGGTAATGGCGAAACGAATGACAGCGATGCACCTGAACTTACCAAAAAGGGACATCTTAAAATGTAGCTGGTAATGCAGATATTAAGAAGTACTGCTTATAAACTATTCTAAAGCTTCATTAGAGTTTGTTATATCCCAACAGCGGTAAAACATGCATGTTATCGGCTCGTTCTAATGTCAAGCTGTAGACTTTGTTTCTTAGAAACCTTTTTTTTAGGTCTTTTTTTCAATACCGCTCTTTTTGCTTTGTCTGCTTTAATAAACTCACTGATAGCAAGTTGTTCCTTTTTTGTCAGAGGTCTTGAGTCTACAACAAAGTCAACTTCAAGAGGTTCTTTTATTAGCCCCATACCATTTTGGTTTTAAAAATATTTATTAATTAATTTTAAAGCTGCAGGCGTAGTGATTACCATTAAGTGACCTCCAAAGTGAACTGCGCCTAAACTTTCAATATAATGGTCAATAAGTTTAGTTTTTGCAACAAATGAAACATAACCTTCCCCTCCTCGCTGGAATGAAAGTTTACAGGCAAATGCAACTAAATTTCCAGGAATGCCAAAATAAGTTTTATGTTTCCCAATGTTGAATGGTGCACTTTCAATAAGATGCATATAAACATGATCCGGCTTTACTTCTAAACTTATAATTCCTTGAATGATGTTTGGATTGTTTGCAATAGTCAACTTAAAAACATCTCGTTCCGGCACTTTAATTTCATTGCTCCAATTAAATCTCCAACCATTTTTTTTAGTTATATTTTTTAATTCCGAGGTCGTAAGTAAGGAAATGTCTGTCGGAAAGCTGTCCCCTGATTGAACATTTTCAATAGAGTTTGTTAGTCTGTCGATAATGAAATCAAGTCCGGATGTTTGTTCCCTTTCCAAGAAACGAATTTACTAAAAATCATGAGGTTGAGCAAATCTTGTCTAAAGTTTATACGGGTATCCAAAAGCATGGCTACTAATTCACCTATTTCAAGTTGTAATATACTTTCTGTACATCTTCATCCTGCTCGAGTCTGTCTATTAATTCCAAAACTTCTTTCGCCTGGTCTTCAGGCAGCTCAACTGTTGTCGTTGGTATTCGTGTCAGCTCTGAGCTGAGCGGAGTGATTCCTTTATCTTCAAGCGCTTTGGCCATTGTTCCGAATTCTTCATAAGGCGTACGGATAACGATGTTTCCTTCGTCGTCTTCACCTATTTCTTCAAGGCCAAAGTCTATAAGCTCAAGTTCCAGATCTTCGGGGTTTTGCCCCTCATTTTTTATTTTAAATTCCCCTAAGTGATTAAATAGAAACGACACTGAGCCGCTGTTGCCAAGGCTGCCTTCGCCTTTTCTAAAATGCATTCGCACGTTAGCAACGGTACGGGTTGTGTTATCAGTAGCGGTCTCAACCAGCACAGCAATGCCATGAGGAGCGTAACCTTCGTAAGTTACCTCTTCATAATTGGTCATGTCTTTACCCTGAGTTTTTTTTATGGCAGCTTCTACGCGGTCTTTAGGCATACCCACACCTTTGGCATTGGCAAAACAACGGCGAAGGGCAGGATTGGTAGCAGGGTCAGGTCCGCCGGCTTTTACAGCAATGACAATTTCTTTTCCTATCCGTGTAAACTGTTTGGCCATCCTGTCCCACCGGGCAAACATGGTAGACTTACGAACTTCAAATATGCGACCCATAATATTTTAAGTAATAAATTAAATAAATTCTAAAACGGATGCAAAAGTAAGTGTTTATGGCAAAAGGATGTTGTGCAAGCTGTGCCACACCTTGGAGGTGTGGCACAGCTTATTTTCATTTAGTTTCTGTTTCGCTTTCCTCATCTTTTTTATCGCTTTCTGCAGCTTCGTCTGCTGCAGGAGTATCTATTCCTTCTACCGGATCAGTTGAAACTGCAGTACCGCTTTCATTCAAAATAAATTCTCCTTCCTGTGTGTCGGCTAATCCTTTATCTTTTTGTGGCATAATAGTATTTTTATTTAAAAATAAGGTTTCTAAGGAAGCTATAATATTAAAAGTCTATATCGTCCTTAGAAACTGTACGAATAGCTCTAAAAAAGAATTATTACTTACAATTATAATCTTTATTACTTTCTATTTGCTTAAGACACTACCGTGGGGGTAACTTATATGCTTTTTGTTGAATCCTATTAATCTTATCAATAAAAAGGCTTACTTTGAATGTTGTTTACTTATTATTCCGGCAAAATTATTTACTAACGATTCTTATTTTACATCATGCCTTCAACCAATAACCGCTTTGCTGTTATTTTGCTTACTTCCCTGTTTTTTTTATGGGGCTTTGCGCTTAATTTAAATCCTATATTAATACCGCATTTAAAGAAAGCTTGTCAGTTGAGCGATGTGCAGTCAGCCTTTATCGACTCCGCTTCTTACATAGCTTATTTTTTGATGGCTATTCCTGCCGGGCAGTTTATGAAAAGGTTTGGCTATAAAGGAGGAATTATAACGGGTTTATTGTTATTTGCCGCAGGGGCGTTTTTGTTTTATCCGGCGGCAGCCGCACGTTCTTATGCTTTTTTCCTGACAGCTTTGTTCATTATTGCCTGCGGGCTTGCTTTTTTAGAAACCGCTGCTAATCCATACATCACGGTGTTGGGCGATCCTGCAACTGCCACGCACCGCCTCAATTTTGCACAATCTTTTAATGGCCTGGCGGCAACATTAGCGCCGTTAGCAGGAGGAATGTTTATTTTATCAGGTAAAAGCTATACGCCGCAGCAGGAAGCAGCTATGCCGGCAGAACAATTAAACAGTTACCTGCAGCATGAAGCTAATTCGGTGCAAATACCTTTTATTATAATCGGGCTTACCGTTTTATTAGTTGCCATATTTATATGGAAAACACGGCTGCCGGACATTAAAGAAAGTGAAGATGCGGAAGTGGAGAAATCTGTTTTTAAAGAAAAGAATTTGATGCATGGCGTGTTAGCCCAGTTTTTTTATGTAGGAGCGCAAGTGTGCATCAGCAGTTTCTTCATTCGTTTTTCAAAGAGAGTCGCAGGTATAGAAGAAAAGCAGGCAGCGCTGTTTTTATCAGCAGCTTTGTTAGGCTTTATGGCGGGCAGATTTATCGGTACTTTTCTTATGAAATACATCGCTCCCGCTAAATTATTAGCAACCTATAGTATTATTAATATGGGTTTGCTTGCTCTTGCAATTGCAACGCATGGAAAAGTGTCTGTATTTGCATTGATAGGAGTTGAGTTTTTTATGTCTATTATGTTTCCGACCATTTTTTCTTTGAGCATTCACGGTTTGGGTGCTAAAACAAAAGAAGGTTCTTCTCTGGTAATAATGGCTATTGCCGGCGGTGCAGTTTTCCCCGTAGTAATGGGCAGGTTGTCAGATGCAACTAATATACAAACTGCTTATATGGTACCCGCTCTTTGTTTTATCGTTGTATTTTATTTCGCTTTAAAAAATTTAAAAGTAAAAGACATTCAGCTATCAGTGGCGCATTAAAGCTACAAACTAAACAACTTTTAATTATTAAAACAGTTTCTTTCACTTCTCTGAAAATTCATAAAAAACTCTGTGCATCTCTGTTCCTCCGTTTCTCTGTGTTGAGAAAAGCCATCTAAGTCTCCTCTCATCCCAAATACCACCTGAAAAATAGCATAGAAAGAATACCTGTAAACATCACCAGTTTTATCAGTGAGCTTAACCGGTGATAATCTTTGCTTGTATTTGCAGAAAAAAGGCTTTTAAATATATATAATAAAGGAATAATAATTAATAATATACAATAAGCGGCGCTCCACCACCATTTAAATACCAGCACATAAAACTGAACAATTAATAATGCGCTTGTCAGCACCACAAGCCAGACTGCCACAAAGACTTTGGCAGCATTTATACCGAGCGCGATCGGCATAGTATTGCATCCGTAACGCCTGTCGCCTTCCATATCTTCCATATCTTTTACCACCTCTCTTACAAGAGAAATAACAAATGCAAAACCGGCATATAAAAAAGATATCCGGGTTATTTTTTCAGTAAAGGAACCGATAAGAGCCGGTCGCAAAAGGTTAGAAGTCTCACACCATCCAACTACAAGAATGACCCAGGCAGTTAAAGCAGAAATAACAATATTGCCTGACAAGAGTTTCTTTTTTAAAGAAATAGAATATAAGAATAATAAAGCAACACAGCCAAAATTTGCCAGGCCTAAAAAGCGGACATGCGTTTTAAAATCTATATAAAAACCTATAGCAATACCCGCAATACTAAAAAACAGGTGCCAGAAAATAACCCACCTGCGACTGATTATTTTATCAACTACCAATTTATCAGGCTTATTTATCAGGTCAATATTAAGGTCGAAATAATCATTGATAATGTACCCTGCCGCGGCAACTAAAACCGATGAAATCATTAATAAAATAAAATAAACGCCACGAATATTTGGTACGGCACCTGCCGCAGACATAACGGGGTGAACAATGCAATACACAAACAGAATTTGTGTGATAGCAATGAAGACTAAATTGGGCCAACGCACTAACCTTACAAATGCCTGGATAAGTTTCAAAAAAAAGTTTAATTTATGAGCAAATTAATAATGAAATATTAAAGCTTTCATTAATTTAGGCAAATTGTACGTGCGTATCATAATCCCAGTCGCCTCTAAGTCTTAAAACTTTTTCTATTACATCACGTCCGCAACCTCTGCCACCCTCAAAAGGTGAGATATAGGCGGCAATTTCTTTTATTTCGTGTACAGCGTCTGCTGGGCAGCAGGAGATCGCCGACTTTTTCATTGCTTCAAAGTCAGGTATATCGTCGCCCATGTATAACACTTCTTTCCACGAAAGATTATGCTCCTGCAAATAACTATTCAGCATTACGGCTTTGTCAGTTGCCCGCATAAAAACTGCAGAAACGCCTAATTTATTTAATCTGTCGGTTACCTCGTCCGAATGTCCGCCGGAAATAATTATTATATTATATCTTTTTTTCACCGCTAACTGTAAGGCATATCCGTCTTTTGCATTCATCATTCTGGCCATCACACCGCCAGGCAACAATATAAGTGACCCATCCGTCAGCACTCCGTCAACATCAAAAACAAGCGTAGTGACAGATTTAAATAATTCAAGCAGGTTCATTATTATAAATTAATTTTAGAATTTGAAATTCGGGTATTATTGAAAATTTTCGTTCTCTTACCATTCAGAACTTGTCTTTCGCTTTGAAATCACTAACCTGTAAATTATCATTTAAACCATCTTTTTTGTTATAAAAGCTTATAATACTTTGCGTAAATAAGTTGTAAAATTTTTTGAGCTCAGGATAATTTGTAAGAATTTCATTATGTTTTGCAATAGTACTATAATCTTCTCTTACAGCAGGCCCGGTTTGGAGACCAGACGGAGGATTTATTTTTAGTCTTGTTATCGTTTCTTCAATTAAAGGATACAACAAATTAAATTGTAATTGTTCTTTTTTGCAATATTCTTCTATAATGGTAAAAATATAATTGGTAAAATTATTGACAAACACAGCGGCAATATGCAGTCTTAATCTTTCTTCATCATCAGCAACCTGCACATTTTCTGCCCACCCTAACGAAAACTCCGTTAAAACTTTTTTTGTTGTTTCATTGTTTCCATCAATAAGCACAGGTACACGTGGCAGGTAGGGCATTTCTTTTATAAGCGTTTGCAAAGGATATAAAACACCAAAATTTTCGCTGCAAGTTTCCAAAACATTTTTAGACACAGCAGCGGCAGTATGAACAATAATTTTATCTTTCAATTTTAATTGCGCTGCAACAAAGTGAATGGAAGGGTCTGACACAGCAACTACGTAAATATCTGCGGATAAACTAAGGTATCGTGTGTTATAAACAGGATTACAATTAAGTTGTGAAGCTAAAAGATTGGTCTTTTCAAAACTACGTCCGGCAGCCTGCATTATTTCGTGGCCTGCTTCCAGTATTTTTTTACCTAAAACGGTTGCAACATTTCCTGTGCCGATAATTACAATTTTCATATATTTTTGATTGAATTACCTATGATGAAATTAGTACAAAGAATTGTTTTGGAATATTACAAAATTAAATTTAAAGTAATTGAACTGCTTTCTCCCGTTAAAGCAGCAGAAGCAGCATTTGAACTTTTTTGCACACCTTATTCAAGACAAAGAAATTATGCAGTACCGATGGTTTTTGAACAGGCTGAAAAACTATCTTTTATAATTCAACATCTAAAAATCAAGGGATTTAGATGGAAGCCGGAAGCGCCTAACGGCTCAAAAATATTAATTTGCCATGGCTTTGACAGCAGCAGTTACAGATTTGAAAGATATATTAGCCCTTTATTAAAAAATGGTTTCGAGGTCTTGGCTTTTGATGCACCTGCTCACGGAGTAAGTTCTGGTAAAACCATTAATGCCTTGCTTTATAGTGAAGTAATTTTAGAAATCATCTCGGCTTTTGGTCCTGTAGATACAATAATAGCGCATTCTTTTGGGGGAATAGCAGCCGCTCTTGCCTTTGAAAAATCAGAAAAAAATCGGGTAAAAAAGCTGGTGCTTGCAGCGCCGGCTACAGAAACGACAAGGTCTTTAAATGATTTTTGCAGGTATTTGAGTATTTCAGATAAACTAAAAAAAGGCCTGGAAAGACTAATCGTACAAGTCGGGGGGCAGTCTGCTTCATGGTTTTCGGTAGCAAGAATCATACAAGCCATTACCATACCCGTTCTCTGGATTCATGATAAAAAGGACAGAATTACACCTTATGAGGATATGGAATTTTTAACGAAGCTGAATTTACCTCATGTAAGATTTATCATCACAGATGGCCTTGGCCACAGCCTTTACCGTGATGATAATATTGCTGAAGAGATCATTGCTTTCATTTGCAACCTTAAATGTTAAATTTAAATAATTAAAGATTTATTATATAATTTCGGCTTTTTATAATATTATCATACTTTTGCTGCCGATAAAAAAGAAAATAAAATTGGTGTTTATTTAAACAATAAGAGATGTCGTTAACAATCGAAAAAAAAACAAGCATTTTTACTGAATTTGGAGGAAGACCTGAAAATACAGGTTCTATTGAAGGGCAGATCGCTTTATTAACAGAACGCATAAGCCAGATTTCCAGGCACTTACAGGCAAACAAAAAAGATTTTTCTACCAATCGTGGCTTGATGCAACTGGTGGGCAGGCGCAAAAGTTTGCTCATCTATTTACAAAGGCATAACCTGCAGGGCTATCGCGGACTGATTGAGAAGTTAGGCCTGAGAAAATAAACTTTTTCTATGATATTTACTATTCCCAACTGATATACACTGTACGGTTGGGAATAATTTTTTGCGTTTCTTCCTTTTTACGCAAACATTTTAATTTATTTAACCGGAACACTGATACGCTTTTGTCCCTCCTCATGTATCTTTTGTTCCATACGCTAAAACATTGTATCCTATATGTTATCCCAACCTATTAATGTGAGTTTCGATATTGGTGACGGCCGCGAAGTCACTATCGAAACCGGAAAATTAGCCCGGCAGGCTGATGGCGCTGTCACCGTTCGCCAGGGCAATTGTATTTTATTAGCTACTGTGGTAGCCAACCACGAAGCGCGCGAGGGTCAGGATTTCTTTCCGCTTTCTGTTGATTACCAGGAAAAATTTGCTGCTGCCGGTCGTATTCCGGGTTCTTTTTTTAAGAGAGAAGCAAGATTAAATGATTATGAAATATTGACCAGCCGGCTTATTGACCGTGCATTGCGCCCTTTGTTTCCTGAAGATTATTTTTGTGAAGTACAGGTTTTGATCAGTTTAATATCAAGCGATGCGGAAGTTATGCCTGACTCGCTTGCATGCCTTGCGGCTTCTGCGGCGTTGGCTGTTTCTGATATTCCTATCAAAGAAATTATAAGTGAAGCGAGAGTTGCACGCGTAGAAGGTAATATTGTTATAAACCCGACCCGCTCACAATTGGAAAAAGCTGAATATGAGTTTCTCATCGCTGCGACTGAAAAAAACCTGATGATGGTGGAAGGTGAAGCGAAAGAATGTGCCGAAGCCGATCTTGTAAGTGCATTGCAGGTTGCCCACGATGCTATTAAAGTACAGATCAAAGCACAGCAGGAATTAAGAGAGAAAGCTGGTGTGCAAGGCAAAAGAGAATATACAAAGCCTTCACAAAACGAAGAAATTAAGGCAAAAGTTACAGAATTTGCCAAAGATAAAATTGGATTGATTGCAAGAAGCGGTTCATCCAAACATGCAAGAAGCGAAGCATTCAGCAAAGTAAAAGAAGAATTGATAGCAAGCTTAGGTGAAGAAGTTACCGACGCAGATAAAAAGCTGGCAAAAAAATACTACGCAGACCTGCAGTGGGAAGAAGTCAGAAATATGATGCTGGACGACAGAAAACGTCTTGATGGCCGCGGCCTCGAAGATGTTCGTGCATTGTCAATGGAGGTTGATCCTTTGCCAACTCCGCACGGTTCTGCTTTATTTACACGAGGAGAAACCCAGTCACTTACAACGGTTACTTTCGGAACTAAATTAGATGAATTATTAATCGAAAGCGCTGCAAAATCCAATTACAGCAATTTCATCCTCCATTATAATTTTCCTCCTTTCTCTACAGGCGAAGTAAAAATGATGCGAGGCCCCGGACGCCGGGAAGTAGGTCATGGAAACCTTGCTATGCGCAGCCTCAAACAAATGATGCCCGGCAATGATTATCCTTACACGGTACGCATAGTTAGCGATATTCTGGAAAGTAACGGTTCATCATCAATGGCTACCGTTTGTGCAGGTTCACTTGCGCTTATGGATGCCGGCGTGCCCATTTCCAAACATGTTAGCGGTGTGGCAATGGGTTTGATTACCCGTGACGATGGTAAGTATGCTATTCTTACCGATATACTTGGCGATGAAGATCATTTGGGCGATATGGACTTCAAAGTTACCGGCACGCGCGATGGCATTTGCGGAGTGCAAATGGACATAAAAGTAGATGGTTTAAGCATGGAAGTGATGACCGAAGCTTTACAGCAAGCCCGTCGCGGCCGTTTGCAAATTTTGAATGCTATGTACAGTTGCATGCCTGAAGCCCGTGCAGAGGTGAAACCGCATGCTCCGAGAATGGAAAAACTGTTTATTGATAAAGAATTTATCGGCGCTGTCATCGGACCGCAGGGAAAAGTTATCCAGGAAATTCAACGTGAAACGGGAACTACGATTAACCTTGAAGAAGTCGGAAATGTAGGCGAAGTCAGTATTTTTTCGCCTGTAAAAGAAGGTGTGGACAAAGCCGTTGCATGGATAAAAAGCATTGTAGCGGTGCCGCAGGTTGGCGACGTGTACGAAGCAACTGTAAAAGGTATAAAAGAGTTTGGTGCATTTGTAGAATTTATGCCTGGAAAACAAGGTTTGTTGCACATAAGTGAAATAAGCTGGAAACGCCTCGAAAATATGGAAGGTGTGTTAAATGAAGGCGACGTGGTTAAAGTGAAGCTGATAGGCTTAGATCCCAAGACCGGTAAATTTAAGCTCAGCCGCAAGGCGCTGATGCCAAAGCCGGAATTTGCACCCCGAGATGAACAGGCAAGACCAGGGTATGACAATAACAGAAGTTAATGATTTTAGCATATTTTATTAAAAATGACCTGTTTGAAGCAGGTCATTTTTATTTGTATCACTTAAGAAATGAGACCGCAACACTTGTACACTTATTCATCTTATTAACATTTGTTACTAATTTTTAAAAAGCTAAGAAAAAAAGTAGTTATAATTTTATAAGATATTACAGCAGAAAAATGGTAAGAAACTAAAAAAACCTTGTAAGTTAAGAAGCTAAATAAACCTAATAAATCCTTTATCATGACGAACCAGGAAAAAATTGAGATTGAAGAAATGGATATTCAAAATATCAGGATAAAATTAACCGAAAGAGATTGCCCGAGATGCGACGCGGTTTTAATACATAATAATAACGAGCAATGCTTCGAATGCCTCAATTGCGGATACATAGATTGCGGAGAAAATAAAAATTAATCAGCTAAAAGTGAAATAAAACGAGTCCCATCTTTCCTTCCTTTGAAAAAACCTTTTTTATTTCCAGGCTTAAAAAGTAAAAAAGCATACAGCAATCAACTTCCCCTGTTAGCTCCGGTTGATCTGACCTTTTTTGTGATAGCTGCAGGCTTTGCAGAGCTTTTTATAAATTTAGATCCTTTGCCCTGATCCTTTTGATTTTTATTTACCTGATTTTCACCTTTTTTATTATTTGTTGGCAGTGACATAGTTTTTAATTTTAGTATTACAAATGTAAGCGTTGCCAGATAGTTATGGTAAATCTTAACGGAGTTTTTTTAACCTGATTTAATAAACAACTTTAATTTCAGCAACAAAAAGTATATAAGCTATAACAGCTATAAAAGTGCTGATACTTAAAACAATAAACAAAAACAGCCATTTATCTTCATAATAAAACTCTATTTGATGATGACCTTTATTCACGGGTACAGACATAAAGGTGATAAAAGTCTTATTTACCGCAGTTGATTTTCCATCTACGCTGGCTCTCCAGAATGTATAATAATTTTGTAAGAATATAAGAGAATCCTGCCCGGACGCATTAACCGTGAAATGTATTTTTTGCGGAGAAAAAAAATCAACGGTTAAAGTTCTGTCTCTATAATTTGTATCATTTATAAAATCAGCAATATTCTTTTTTAAAAAAACATAAGGCAAATTGTTTATAGCACCAGAAAGACTGTTTTTAAAATAAGTGTCAGTATTTGAGAAATAAGAAGGATAACCGGTAAGTTTGGTAATGCCAATTTTTTTATTATAAAAAGATTCGCTTCCGGCAAGGCCGGCTGTTCTGACAGAAAAGGTATCAATGTTTTTTATGGCAATCAGCGGCGGAACAACTATACCTTTTTTGCCTGCATTATATACTTTTTGAATTTCTGCTAAAGTAACCGTTCCGACTCCTGAAAAAGGTAAATAAGCAATGCTATTGATGATTAAATCAGCAATAATAATAAAAGTCATTCTTTTTAAATCAGCTTTTACAAAAAACAGAAGTAAAAGGATACAGCATTGGATGGCGGCACTTATGCAAAGCGCATTATAAAAGGTTAAGTTATCAATAAAAGCTTTTATCGCCGATACCGGCGTTTTTAAATCAACACCAGAGAAATGAGGTAAACTGCTGATACTTTTTATCAGCGCAAAGAAAAATATGGATAAACTGATAAGCAGTAAGATTCTGATAATTTTTCTAAACCTGAAATAAATATTTTGCGTATTTATTTGCAGGTCATTTAGCCCGAAACCTGCTATTATGCAAAAGCAGAGGATGCCAAAAATTCTGAATTCGCCATTTGTTCTTATAAAAGTCATAAACGGCAGATGAGCATACAATACAGCTTTTACATAACCTCCGCTGCTAAGTATTAACGAAATTGAACTGCAACCAAATAATGAACGAATTACATAGTTTTTATTTTTTAGCTGGCATAATACTAATCCAAAACCAGCAACAGAAAAAAATGCATTTCTCATAGACAAGTCATCGGTTAAGAATGAAGCATCTTTTACAGCAGCAAAAGGATAAAGAAAAGATAAGTATGAAGTTGGAGAAAATCCATACATTGTTTCATTCAACTGGTTTAATGATTCTCCTCTTGCGTATTGATGAATGATACTTAAATAACTATACATTGCAGGAGAAAACAACAGAATAAATATAAAAAGAGAGAGAAATTGATACTTCAACAATACTTTCAGGTTTTTCCGGATTTCTTTATTAAAGATGACTATTGAAATACTAAAGGAGATTAAAAAATAAACCGTTCCTATCGGCACAGCAGGATGGCCGCCTGCAAAAACTAAAAAATAAGCTATGGAAGTAAGAAAGGCATTTTTATAACCTGGCTTATCAGAAAGAACCAAAAACCGGTGTAAAAGGAACGGAAGAAAAGCTGCCGAAGTTAAAAAATTAATATGCTGTAATTCTCCTGTAAAAAATCCTGAGCACATATACATAGAGGCAACGGCAATCGCTGCGGCGGAAGTAAAATTAAAATATCTGCCGAGGCGATACATGGTAATGCCTGCTATATAAATGTATAACAACACCTCAATAGTAAGGGTATAAGCATTATAGCCAACAACAGCACCAAAAAACCAGGTAACCGGATTCCAAAAGGCAAAACCGGGATCGGCATAAACCGGAAAACCAAAGTTGAGGTAAGGATTCCATAATGGAAGAAAGCCGGAATGAATAGCTTCGCTAAAAAAAAATTTGTTTGGGAAATTATCGCTGAAAGCATCATTCTTCATTCCAAAATGAAAAGTGCTTACAGGAAGAAATGCCAATAAAAGAATAACCAGCAAAAACAGGTAAGGCTTTAGTTTGGCTGGTTGTAAGGTCATACGTGGTAAAAGTCTTTTACTTATTTTTAATACCAGAAATGCTGTATTATCTTTTTATCTCTCTGTAGTATTTAATCTTTTTTATATAATATTCCCATACGATTGATGTCTTTAAAACAAAAGACACAGATGAAAGAGATTTTGTATTTGCGGGAAATTTATTTTTTTCTTTTATCAGCCATTTTGCAAAATCTCTATAAGCTTTGAAGACTGCCTTGCTGTTGCTTTTGTCTCCGTCTGCCCAAAATTTACACGAAGCTATGGTGTCTAAAACAATTCGTACCGGCAGCAGCCAGATGAGAATGTACCACGGAGAATTGCGAAAGCACATAATAATATTGTTGCGAAAATTCAGATACGTCTTGCGGGGAGACTGGTAAGCCAGGGTGCCGCCGCCCAGGTGATAGATATGAGAGGTCGGGCAGTACATAATATCATATCCTTGTGTTATCAGGCGCCAGCACATATCAATTTCTTCCGAATGCATGAAAAAATATTCATACATACCATTTATCTTCCGGTAAGCTTCTTTTCTTATAACACAGCAAGCGCCGCTGGCCCAAAAAATTTCTGAAGTTGTGCTGTATTGCCTGAAGTCTTCTTCAGAAGTATCAAAAATTCTTCCCCGGCAAAAGGGATAACCTAAAAAATCAATCATTCCGCCTGCGGCTCCTCCATGTTCCAGCATTTTAGGGTTTACCAACGAAAGCAGTTTAGGCTGGCAAACAGCAATATTATCGTCTTCCTCCATCATTTCTATCAACGGTTTCAAAAAACCTGGCGGCACCTGCACATCAGAATTAAGCATTACGTAATACTCTTCCGGCATTTTGGCAAAGCCCCTGTTGTAACCGCCGGCAAAACCATAGTTTTTATCTAAACCAATAATCTTTACTTCGGGATGAAATGTAGAAATATATGATAGGGAACCATCTGTGCTGGTGTTATCAATAACATAAACAGTATAATCAGGATAATTGAGGATTTTCAGTTGCGGCAGCAAGGCTTCTAAAAAAATTTTTCCGTTCCAGTTTAAGATGCCGATGCCAACGGAAGGAGCAGACTTCTTCATATTGTTTTTGGTGCGGCTAACATTCTGTTTACATATTTTCCAATCATATCAAACTCTATATTTACCGTGCTGCCTTCTTTTACCTGCTGTATGTTGGTGTGATTATAGGTGTATGGAATAATAGCTGCAGAAAACGAATCAATGCCTGCGTTGAAAAGTGTGAGGCTTATGCCGTTTACGCTGACAGAGCCTTTATCAATTATAAGCGTTGAAAACTCAGGTGGAAAGTGAAAGCGGAATTCCCAACTGCCATCCGCGTCTTTTTTTTCAATGCAGGTTGCTGTTGTATCCACGTGGCCTTGTACTATATGACCATCAATCCGGCCGTTCATTGTCATGCACCGTTCAAGGTTTACCAGCGTTCCTTCCTGCCATGTCGCAAGATTTGTTTTTTTCAACGTTTCATCAATAGCTGTCACCCTGTGCATTCCTGCTTTCGTTTCTTCTACGGTCAGGCATACGCCGTCGTGTGAAACACTTTGGTCAACTTTTAATTCCAATGCGATTGGCGATGCTATCCAAAAAGTAACATTTGTTCCTTGTTTTTCAACAGAATGAACCATTCCGGATGCTTCTATTATTCCTGTAAACATGTGTGCAAATTACCGTTCTTTTTAAATTTTTTAGAGTTTTTTGGAAATTTCAAACCTTAGCTTATCTTTGCTCTCCAAAAAATTATCAAAGGAGATATTAATTATGCTGATTATAGACTCAAAGGATTGCGAAAATATAGATAAAGCGCTTAAAAAGTATAAAAAGAAATTTGAGAAATCAAAAGTTTTATTGCAATTAAGAGAGCGCCAGGCTTTCATAAAACCTTCTGTCGAGCGCAGAACCCAGGTGTTGAAAGCAGTTTACCGTCAGAGGATGGCCAATGGTGAATTTGAAGATTAATCGAGGTTTTATTAATATATTTAACCAGTCAGATAAAATAGACTAATTTTATCTGACTGGTTTTTTTATGCTTACAACTACTTATCCGCAAATTTATTCGTTTATAGAATATCTGCAGTTTGAAAAGCGATATTCGCAACATACCGTTATAGCTTACCAGAATGACCTGGAGCAGTTTTTTACTTTTCTTACCAGTCAGTACGATAGTCCGCCGCTGGCAAATATTACTGCAGCTTTTGTGCGTTCGTGGCTTGCAGAAATGCGAAATGATACTATAACGCCTAAAAGCCTTAACCGCAAAATATCTTCGCTTAAGTCTTTTTTTAAGTACCAGATGAAAGTGGGTGAAGTAAAGCAAAGCCCGCTGACAACTATTATTTCTCCCAAAGCCGGTAAGCGTCTGCCATCGTTTGTCTCGCAAAACGATATGAACACTTTGCAGCAATATGTAGCCTTTCCCGATACGTGGAAAGGACTGACTGATAAATTGCTGCTGGATTTATTTTACGCTACCGGCATGCGTTTGAGCGAATTAATTAACCTGAAAGAAAGCCAGGTTGATGATGCAAACTGCCAGGTAAAAGTGCTGGGCAAAGGTAATAAAGAAAGAATAATCCCTGTTTCAAAAGATCTTATTAATCAACTCACTGCTTATATTAAGCAAAAAAAAGAAATAGCACGGGAAACGGTTTGTCCCAATTTTTTTATAAATGAGAAAGGAAATCCTTTATATGCCAGGTATGTATATAATGTTGTAAAAGCTAATCTTTCGCAGGTAACTACTTTAAAGAAAAAAAGCCCGCATGTGCTGCGCCATACCTTTGCAACTCATTTAACCAACAACGGCGCCGACCTGAATGCAGTAAAGGAATTGCTCGGTCACAGCAGCCTTGCAGCTACACAAATTTATACGCATAACAGCATTGACAAGCTGAAAGATATTTATAAGAAAGCCCATCCGAAAGCATAACTTCGATACCCTTCTCTTACAAAAAATATCAAAGCATTTATTCTGCTTCAAAAGAAAGTCAGATTGTTATTTACCTACTAAATGAACGGCAAAAAGAAGAAAAAAAAATGGCCACTCCGTAGAAACGGAGCGACCTCTAACGATTGCTTGCCATATGAAAATCTTAATGAGCCATTTTAATTCCGGTATGCGAAATTTTTATTTTATATAGTTTTATAACCTACGAAAAATTATCTATCTTTTTTCTATTCTTTAACCGCTTTTTTTATTTCTTTTGCAGCGCTTTTCACGTCTTTCACCATTTTAGATACAGAATCGCCAATAGTTTTTGTTACACTTTCACTGGTTTTAACTCCTCCTTTTCCTGCTTTAGTTACTGAGTCGGTTACTGATTTTGTTACCGTTGTTGCAGAACCCACCATTGTTTTTCCAACTTTTTCGGAAGAGTCAGCTATTGATTTTTCAGCATTAGCTGAAGAGTCAATTGTTGCTTTCGCAGCATCAGCAGAAGAGTCGATCAGGTCTTTTTGGGCATCAACAGACGAGTCTGCTTTTTCTTCAGCAGACGACCCATTATTGCAGGCAATAAATGTACCCAATGCTAATACAACTAATAACTTTTTCATTTCAACGAGTTTAGGTTTCTCATATTAATGCCCAAAAAAACAACAGGTAACCCATCTTCATTAAACCCCAGTGTTTCCAACCGGTTTCTCATATTTTCATTCTATCAATGCTCCAATGGATTTTTTTGAGTTTCTTTATTCGTTTTTGAATAACGGTTTCCTTATACCATTAATCTTCATAAGCATCTAATCTTTGATTTTTTAAAGCCACTTCAATATTATATAATATCAATTCCATTTAAAGTTGAATAACTTCAAAACGCATTGAAATCTTTAATTGATAATTTTTTGACATTATAATCTGCAATAGTTAATGCGCTACTATTTCCACAATTGATTATTAATATTTATATTGCATTTTTAAACAATAAAACAATCGCAAATGAAAAAATTAATGGGTATTTTAATTATCGCCTCTGCATTGACAGCGTGTGGTAATAACGCATCTGATACTGCCTCAGCTACAGACTCATCTTCGCAAGTAAGCAGTGATACCATGGCGTCGGCCCGGGCAACTGCCGATACCGGCTCTGCTATGATGAAAGATACGGGTATGGCAATGAATGACCATACTATGATGAAAGATGGGATGATGATGATGAAAGACGGTAAAATGATGATGATGCAGGATGGTAAAATGGCGCCCATGACTAAGACAATGACCTGTACAGATGGTTGTAAAGTTATGACTGACGGGCATGTAATGATGAAAGATGGCAAAAAAATGATGATGAAAGATGGAGAGATGATTGGTAAAGATGGTCACATGATGGACAAGGATGGCAAAATGATGGATAGTAAAATGTAAGCTGCAAATACCAAATGTAAAAGAGGTTGTTTCAAAAGTTAGAGACAGCCTCTTTTTTCATATTGCCCGATCCTTTAGGTCAGGGCAAATGGAAGACAAAAACGGAGGCTTTAGTCAAATATGCCAGGTTGAGTTTGTTTCGCTAAAGCCGAAAACCAAAAACTTCCCCATTCCCGGGCTAAATAAACGGGGCAAGGGATATGCGAACTAAATACTTAATTTGTAAACCCAACTTTATTCTGCAGTTGAACTGAATAATTTTATTCTTCTTAGTTTTGATATATGCTGATGATATGTATGAAAGAATGGCGGCAGTTTTTCAGCAGCCTTACCGGCTATATTGCTGTTATAATTTTCCTTTTGCTGATGGGATTGTTTCTTTTTGTCTTTCCCGATACCAGCATACTCGATTTTGGATATGCGACGCTTGATACTTTTTTCAGCCTTGCCCCTTATATCATGCTTTTTTTGGCGCCTGTTATTACCATGCGCAGCTTTGCCGATGAATATAAGAGCGGCACTTTTGAAATTTTAAAGACCTTGCCGTTAAGCCCTGCAAAAATTGTATGGGGCAAATATCTGGGATGTTTGCTTGTGGTGGCAGTTGCTTTATTACCTACCATTATTTATGCAGCCAGCGTACAGCAGCTAAGTTCAAAAGGCGGAATTGATGTTGGCGCGACCATAGGCAGCTATACAGGGCTTTTACTGCTGGCAGCAGTATATACTTCCGTCGGTATTTGTACCAGCAGCTATACCAATAACACTGCAGCAGCTTTTATCCTTGCGGCTTTTATTTGCTTTTTATTGTACAGCGGCTTTACTGCTGTCAGCAGGCTGCCGGTGTTTGCTGCAGGCGCCGATTATTATATAGAAATGCTTGGTATAGATTTTCATTACCGCAGCCTCAGCCGCGGTGTTATTGACACAAGAGATGTTTTATATTTTTTAGCAATGATTTTTTTGTTTTTAATAATTACCAGGAGGAATTTGACAAGAAGATAAAACCCCCAACCCCTAAAGGAGCTTTATCTGAATAAAATAAGATGCAGATTTTTGAGGCAGTCGAAGGTTTGCAATAATATTCAATTGAAAATATAAAGCAGGTTACAAAAAAAGATTTTAAAATATGAACGTTTTTGAGAAAATATTGAATAATAAATTTTGGTGGCTGTGGCTTTCCCTTATTTTTATTTTCATAATTTACCTTGCTTCCTTAACGCACTTTCGGCTTGATCTGACAAAAGAAAAGCGTTTTTCACTTAGCAGCTCTACAAAAAAAGTGCTTAAAGAATTGGATGAACCCGTTAGAATAGATGTATATCTTACCGGCGATCTAAGTGCCGGATTTAAGAAATTAAGTGTTGCAAGCGAAGAACTGTTGAATGAATTTAAAGAATACGGTAAGGGAAATATTCAATACAAATTTATTAGACCAGGAGAAGGATTACGTGACAGCCTGCGTTATGAAGTGTATGACAGCCTGGTAAAAATGGGTGTAAAAACGTTTAATAACGAGGTAACTGCTAAAGAGGGAGAGGAAAAAACAGAAAGGCTTATTTTTCCTGCGGCAATGGTTATGTATGGCGATCGCAAAATACCTGTTGATCTCATAAGCGGTAAAAGCGGTATGGATGAGGAAAGTTCGTTAAACTACAGTGAAGCCTTGCTTGAATTTAAATTTGCAGATGCTATAGATAAACTGACACGAAAAAAACTGCCGGTTGTGGCGTATGCTGCAGGAAATGGTGAACCTCTCAACCCCACCGTTCGCGACCTCTTTGATGCGATGCGCAATAATTACCGTTTTGGTGTCATTGACCTTACAACCGGAAAGGTTGATTCTGATACGATCAATGCTTTACTGATTGTAAAACCGTCCCGGGCTTTTAGCGAAGTTGAAAAGCTGAAAATAGACCAGTATGTAATGCAGGGCGGAAAAGTGATCTGGTTTATAGACAAGCTGTACGCAGAAATGGACAGCCTGCTGCGCGCAAAAGCTGACTTTGTAGCTTTTGATAAAAACCTCAATTTAGATGATATTTTGTTTAAATACGGAGTACGCATAAATGGCGATCTTTTGCAGGATTTAAAATCTGCCAAACAGCCGCTGGTAGTTGGGCAAATGGGAGACCAGCCGCAGATTGAGCGTCTTCCATTTCCTTATTACCCGCTGCTAAGCTCACCTTCTGCAAATCCCGTCTCCGAAAACCTCGAAGATGTGTTAAGCATATTTCCGGGATCAATTGATACGGTAAAAGCGCCGAGGATAACAAAGACAATTTTACTCGCAAGCGATACTAATAGCCGTACATTAAGCACACCTGCAATTGTAAGCCTGCAATCTGTAAAGACCGAAGAAGATATAAGAAATTTTACCAAAAGCTATATTCCTGTAGCCGTTTTGCTTGAGGGAAAATTTACATCATTATTTGCAAACAGGCTAACAACCGATTTAAAAGATTCTCTGGCAACCTTTTCAAACAAATCTTTTTTGCCTGCGGCAGTTAAGGCAACAAAGCAAATTGTGGTTAGTGACGGTGATATTGTTACCAATGTAATTTCTGAAAGCAAAGGCTCATTGCCAATGGGAATGCAGCAATACGAAAACTATCAGTTTGCAAACAGGGATTTTTTCATGAATGCTGTTGATTACTTAGTTAATCCTAATGGCGTATTAGAGTCAAGAAATAAAGATTTTACGCTTCGCCTGCTTGATAAACAAAAAATACTTACTCAAAAAGCTTTGTGGCAATGTATAAATATAGGATTACCTGTTTTGCTCGTGGCCCTTTTTGGATTACTATATCAGGTAAAAAGAAAAAGAGACTTTGCTTTTTAATATAGCTTTTCTAAAAGCTGTCATTTATATAATGAAAAGGTTCACGAGGCAAAAAGTGATAATAAGGCTGTATGCTTACGAAAGATGAGCATTTGCGATGAAACAATCCTTATTACTTTTACACATTTTAATCATGCCTGCTAATGATGACAGAAAACAAACGGCCACTCAGGATTTTAGTCGCGAAAGTTGGTCTTGACGGCCACGACCGCGGGGCTAAAATTATCGCAACTTCCCTTCGCGACGCAGGGATGGAAGTTATTTACACAGGTCTGAGGCAAACACCAGAAATGGTAGTAAATGCTGCCTTGCAGGAAGACGTGGATGCTATCGGGATAAGCATTCTCAGCGGTGCTCACATGACTGTTTTTCCAAAAGTTATCCGAATAATGAAAGAAAAGCAAATGGATGATGTCTTGCTTACAGGTGGCGGCATCATTCCTGACGACGATATGAAAACGCTGAATGAAATGGGAGTCGGAAAATTATTTCCTCCAGGAACCGTAACCGGCGATATTGCAAAGTATATCCAGGATTGGGTAAAAGAACATAGAAATTTTTAAGTATTGCTATAAAAGATTTTTGAACCTTTCTGCCTTTTTGTATTAAGATTCAGGTTTGAAAAACTGCTTTTTAATAAATTACGCATTCTATATGACCTACCAAACACTTCTTACTGCTTTAGAAAACCAAATACTAATTATAACCATTAATCGCCCTGATAAATTAAATGCCATTAATAAAATAGTAATGGATGAATTAGACAATGCAATTGATGAAGTTTATAATAATAACGAAATAAAATCTGCTATCATTACCGGCGCCGGAACCAAGGCATTTGTTGCCGGAGCAGACATTACCGAATTTTTAGGTCTGACAATTGAAGAAGGAAAAAATCTTGCACAAAAAGGCCAGGATGTATTTAAAAAAATAGAAAATTCTCCAAAACCTGTTGTTGCAGCAGTAAACGGTTTTGCCTTAGGCGGTGGTCATGAAATGGCGCTGGCATGTCATTTCAGAATAGCGAGTGATAACGCTAAGTTTGGCCAGCCCGAAGTAAACTTAGGATTAATTCCCGGCTACGGCGGCACTCAAAGACTGGTTCAGTTAATTGGCAAGGGCCGTGCAATTGAAATGATGATAACCGGCAACATGATTGATGCAAATACAGCTTTACAATATGGCCTGGTAAATTATGTAGTTCCGCAGGAAGAATTATTAAATAAGACTAAATCAATTTTATTACTGGTAAACTCAAAAGCGCCTTTGGCAGTCGCCAGATGCATTGAAGCTGCCAATGCAGTTTTTGATGAAACAAAAAACGGCTACGAAGCAGAAATGAACGGATTTGGCGAGTGTTTTGGCACAGAAGACATGAAAGAAGGAACAGCAGCTTTTTTGGAAAAAAGAAAGGCAGCGTTTAGGGGAAAGTGATTTTGAAACCACATAGGCACAGCAGGCACATAGACAACTTCTATATTTCTATGTGCCTATGTGGTTCATATTTGTCTTTTTGATTACACTACTTTTGCAGTCATCACCTAAAAAAAACAACATGGACTACCGCATAGAAAAAGACACAATGGGCGAAGTAAAGGTTCCTGCAAATGTTTATTGGGGAGCTCAAACCCAGCGCAGCATTGAGAATTTTCAGATAGCCCAGGATATAAACAAAATGCCGAAAGAAATCATTAAAGCATTTGCATATCTTAAAAAGGCTGCTGCTCTTACCAACCTCGATGCAGGCGTTTTATCCAAAGAAAAAAGTGATTTAATTGGCCAGGTCTGCGACGAAATTCTCGAAGGTAAGCTCGACGACCAGTTTCCGCTGGTAGTATGGCAGACCGGAAGCGGCACACAAAGTAATATGAATGTAAATGAAGTAGTTGCTTACCGCGGCCATGTAATAAAAGGCGGACAACTTACCGATAAAGAAAAATTTCTTCATCCAAACGATGATGTAAATAAATCACAATCCTCCAACGATACTTTTCCCACGGCTATGCATATTGCTGCCTATAAAATACTTTCAGAAGTTACCATTCCCGGTATAACAAAACTAAGAAACACACTTGCCGGGAAAAGCAAAGAATATATGAATGTGGTAAAGATAGGGCGTACCCATTTTATGGATGCGACGCCTCTTACCCTCGGCCAGGAAATAAGCGGCTACGTTAGCCAGCTCGATCATGGGTTAAAAGCTATCAACAATTCATTGCCCCATTTAACCGAACTTGCTCTTGGCGGCACGGCGGTCGGCACCGGCATCAACACACCTCCCGGATATTCAGAAAATGTGGCTAAACATATTGCAGATCTTACCAGTCTTCCTTTTATAACTGCCGAAAATAAATTTGAAGCGCTTGCCGCTCATGATGCGATTGTAGAAGCGCACGGCGCATTAAAAACCGTGGCAGTCAGCCTTATGAAAATTGCAAATGATGTCCGCATGTTGTCTTCAGGGCCACGCAGCGGTATTGGCGAGATTTTTATTCCCGACAACGAACCCGGTTCTTCTATTATGCCCGGCAAAGTCAACCCTACCCAATGCGAAGCCCTGACTATGATAGCCGCACAGGTGCTGGGAAATGATGTGGCAATAAACGTAGGCGGCGCCATGGGTCATTTTGAGCTCAATGTTTTTAAGCCCGTAATGATTTATAACTTCCTGCACAGCGCCAGGTTGATTGGCGACGGCTGCGTAAGCTTCAACGATAAATGCGCAACAGGCATACTGCCGAATGAAGCAAATATTAAAAAACACGTTGATAACAGTCTTATGCTGGTAACCTCTCTCAATACTAAAATCGGTTATTACAAAGCTGCCGAAATTGCACAAAAAGCGCATAAAGAAGGAACAACTCTAAAAGAAATGGCTGTTAAGCTTGGTTATATATCACCCGAAGATTTTGACAAATGGGTCATTCCCGAAGATATGGTTGGAGAGATACCCCTCCGCCCCTAAAGGAGAACTTATAAACATTTGTAGAAATATTCTGCTAATATTCTGAACCTATGACTGACACTGAATCACCAACGCTTTCAAAAGCTCCCTTTAGGACGGGGGGTATTACTTTTTTTTCAACCCAGCCTTATGACAAAGATTTTTTTATTAAGCACAATGCTGATTTTGGATTCAATTTAGAGTTTGTTGAAGCAGAATTAGATGAAAATACAGTTGACCTCGTCAAAAAAAGTGAAGCTGTATGTGTTTTTGTAAATGATAAAGTTAATAGAAATGTAATTGAATGTCTTGCCGCTAAAGGCGTTAAAATAATTGCTTTACGCTCTGCCGGTTTTAATAATGCAGACCTTGGCGCAGCAAAAGAAAACGGTATAAAAGTTTGCCGCGTGCCCGCTTATTCGCCTGAGGCAGTTGCAGAACATGCTGTGGCAATGATACTTACGCTCAACAGAAAAACACACAAAGCTTATAACCGTGTGCGCGAACAAAATTTCTCTTTAAACGGCTTATTAGGCTTTAACCTCTGCGGCAAGACAGTTGGTGTAGTAGGTACAGGAAATATCGGGCAGGCTTTCTGCAAAATTATGCTCGGTTTTGGCTGCAAAGTTCTTGCCTTTGATCTTATTGCTAACACTGAAATGGAAGCTTTGGGAGCTATTTACCTGCCGCTGACAGATTTATTTAATGAAAGTGATATTATTTCTCTTCATTCTCCTCTTACTGAACAAACGCACAACCTCATTAACGGCGATACTATAAATATGATGAAAACCGGAGTTATGCTCATTAACACAAGCCGTGGCGGACTGGTTGACACAAGAGCTGTAATAACAGGGCTAAAATCAGGCAAATTAGGATATGTAGGTATAGACGTGTATGAACAGGAAGAAAAGCTGTTTTTCAGAGATTTGTCGGGCGGCATTATTAAAGATGATGTGATAGCGCGACTCATTAGCTTTTCCAATGTTTTAATTACCGCACACCAGGGATTTTTTACCGGGGAAGCACTTGACAAGATTGCAGAAGTAACTTTATCAAATATCAATTCTATTCTTAGAAATGAAGACTTGAGAGATAATAAGGGTATTCTGGTATAAGCAATTATACACATTAACATTGATTTTACGTTATTAATGTTGTAAAAATGATTGATTAGAATATTACTTCAGGTAAAAAACTTTTTCTTTGTTTTATGAAAGCATTAAAGTATTTAGCAATAGTCTCGTGTGCCTTTATTCTGTTTGCTGCTTGTCAGAAAGAGCTAAGCTTTGAAAACGGGCTTCCGGTAACCGCTGCTGCGGGCTCCTTAAAAAGTTTGTCAGGAAATTGTATGCCTATAACCGTAAACGGGAAATATGTAAAAAACCTTGCACTCACCGATAGTAACTCTGTTATAGTGCAGATTAATGTTACCACACCCGGCAGCTATATTATTTCTACTGATACCGCTAACGGCTTTTCATTTCATGGTTCAGGGGTTGTAGCAGACAGCGGGTTACAAAGTATTACTTTAAAAGGAACAGGAACACCTGCAGTGACGCAACCGACTAATTTTACAGTTTCTTTTGACTCCACTGTTTGCCTCTTTTCGGTAAATGTGACCGACTCATTCACAACTCCTCCGGTAACTTCCGGAGATTATTTTCCAACTGGCGACAGCAGCAACTGGACATACCAACTTAATCCCGGTAATCCCTCACCTGAAGACACTGCCCGTATAGAGGCTTCTAAAACAGATACGATCATTGCCGGAAACACTTACAAAATCTTCGTTTTCGCTCATGATAATTATGAGAATTATTTCAGAAAAGGCGCCGGTTTGTATTACGAGTACGGCGATTTTGACAACAGATTGTTAGATGCCCCACTATCTGCCACCATAAATGACAAAGTAGATTACATATTTTTAAAAGACAATGTACCTGTCGGCAGCACATGGGAGTCTCCTGAAGTAAATGCAACCCTCGCTACCATTGCGGGCAAAGCAAAAATCAGGTTTACAATTGAAGGCAAAGATGTACAAAATATAGGTACTGCCATTAATGACAGTGTAATACAAGTGAAGCGCGAATACATGTTTTCACCTTCCTCTCCGTCGGTACCCTATCAAACGGTGGTAACAGCATATTTTTACTATGCTAAAAACATTGGCTTTATAAAAGCAGAGCTTGCAGATAATCCTTCAAGCGGTCTTTATTTAACCCATTCCGAAATCCGGTTTTAATAAATAGTCAACAAAATAAAAGGAGTTTTCCTGCAGTATTGTCGCAAACTCTTTTTATTTTATTACTAATCTACAACTGTTTGCTGCAGCTCTTTGCAGATTCGTCTGATAGACTCTTCTGCAGGAGTATAAACGAATGAAGGAAAATATTTTCTAATCTTACTGTTGTTATATTTTACTATCGTTTGTGCAGAGCGTGCTGTTTCCCTTGTCAGCAAGCTGGTTTCATCTGTAAAAGCTGATTTTATCGCTTCGATTCTCCATACCAGTGATGCTATAAAAGGAGTGACTTTTTTATGAGGAGGCTTTTTTCCAAAGGCGTTTGCGATGGTAGTAAAAACATCTTTGTATTTCAGGTTTTCAGCGCTTACAATAAATCTTTCCCCGCTTATATCGCTTTCCATAAGTTGTGTCATTATACTTACAACATCCTTTACATCTGCAAAACCGGTTTCTCCTTCAGTGTACCAGGGAAACTCTTCAAATGCACTTTTAAAAATTTTTACAGACCCTTCATTCCAATCTCCTGCACCTAAAATTATGGCAGGATTTACAATCACAGCTTTCAGTCCTTCGCCAATACCACGCCACACTTCCATTTCCGCCAGGTATTTGCTTTTCCCATAATTACTGTTGTCGGCTTCTTCGTTCCAGGCTGTACTTTCATCAATTACCTGCCCCTTTCTTAATTGACCTAAAGCTGAGACTGAGCTTACAAAACACAATTTTTTTACTTCTACAGCCAAAGACGCATTTACAATATTAGCAGTTCCTTCTATGTTTGTTGCAAACATCTCATGTTTTAGTCCGGAATCAAATGAAACAATAGCAGCACAATGATACACCTGGGCAACATTTCGCATGGCTTCTGCAAGAGATATTATATCAAGTATATCTCCTTTTACCCATTCAACATTCTCTCTATTACTTACATCTGGCTCTTTACTTCTATACAATGCTTTTACGTACCTGCCTTGTCTAACCAGCTCTTTTATCAAATGAGAACCTACCAACCCAGTTCCTCCGGTAACAAAAACACAATCATTTTTTCTGTCATCAGAAAGTTTGAAACCAGCATTTATAGACTTGTCTGTCAAATAATCACTCATAAGAGTAATAAATATAGTGGAGATAGACTTAAATGACTAATACATTTTCACTTAATTGATCCAACGTATTTTTTAGAAGCCTTTGTCGTTACTGTAATTATTTTTTAAGGTTAATAGACATTATTATAAAATTGTCGATTAAAAGTAAGGGTACGCCATTTCATAGTTTTAAACCAATTCTGTATTCAGAGCCAAAAAAAACCCGTTTTCAAAAACCTTTCGGAAAATGAAAACAGGAAATAAATTGTTTTATTCAACTATTGCTGCCTATAGCAAACAGTACAGGCTAACTGCGTATTGCAACAGGCTTTAACCTGATTATACGTACCGCATGCAAGCCCCGCATAATTAGATAAGTCATATCAAACTCATACCACTTTTTAGCAAAGTTTGCACTGTCTTTAGCATAGTGATGGTTGTTTTGAAATAGCTCACCCATCAGAAAAAATCCCCAAGGTGTTGAGTTTCTTGAATGATCGCCGTTATTAAAATTCTGGTAACCAAGCTTATGACCAAACCAATTGACTATAGCGCCTTGTATGGGACCCATTAAAAAGTGAAACGGCAGCAATAAAAACCACCAGTAAGAAGGAGCGAAAGCAACATAAAAAGCAATATAACCGGCAGAAAAAAGCAGTCTTGAAACCCAGCTATATCCAATTCTGTCAAGCTTGTCCCAAACAGGCAAATATTCTCTTGTAAACTGCTCTTCGGGCAATCTCTCTTTGGTTAAAAAAGCCTGGTAAATCTTTGCTGTATGCAGCATCATGTGCATTACGTCTTTAAAAAAATGCGGCGAATGAGGGTCTTTTTCCGTATCGCTGTACTCATGGTGCATTCTGTGCATAACCCCATAAGCGCGGGGAATAAGAAATGAAGAACCTTGGCTGAACCACGTTAAAAAGTAAAAAGTTTTTTCCCAGCCTTTGCTGGTAGTGTACATTTGGTGAGAGGCATATCTATGCAGAAAAAAAGTATGAAAAAACAATGATAAAAACCAATGAGCAAAGAAGAAAGTAAGAATTATATACATTAAAATAGGATTAATAATTAGTTTGCAAATGTACAAATATAAGGCCATACTCATCTCATTATTTAGCTCAATTGTGTTAAAAAAAGATTCTTGAAACAGAGGTAAGAGTCTGTTATGTGACCAAAAAAAGAAAGCCGTCATCTTTCAAATCCATACCACAAATTAAACTTCTGCATTATATACAATTTCGACTTCTATCTTTGTTGAAAAATAAATATTTGACCAAGTACTGTTTAATATTACTGTTAATATTTACTGCATCCTGCCAGACAATTGATATTTATGAAAAGACCAATGCTTTCCCGACTCATAGCTGGAAAAGTGCTGAAAAACCTTCGTTTACTTTCGAGATAACTGACACACTTTCTTTATACAATATTTTTTTAGTATTAAGGCATGAAGATGCATACACTTACAATAATATCTGGATTAATCTGACGGTAAAAGGACCCGCAGATATGGTAACCGTAAGACGTGAATTCATTTTAGGCGATAACAAGAAAGGCTGGCTTGGCAGCGGTATGGATGATATTTTTGAACACAGAATTCCTTTTAATGATAAACCAGCCCCTTTGCATAAAGGCAGATATACCTTTACGCTGCAGCAGGATATGCGGGAAGACCCTCTTGAACATATATTAAATGCTGGCATAAGAGTCGAAAAGGTAAAGCGCTAACCCCTAAAGGGCAATGTCATTTAGTTAAGAAACGGCTGAAGCCGTTGATCACAAAAATACCTCCCATAGCCCACGGTTTAAACCGTGGGCTATGGGAAAAGCTTTCAAAACAAAAATCGTTTAAACGATTTGAATGCCTGAATAAATGATATTGTATTTAAAAGGGCTAAGGATGAAAAAGAGTTGAAATGTCAGGATTTGTATAATTACAGTTAATATGTTTAAAACAAAGAAACTTTCTACAATTACAGTAATTTACTGGTTTTTACTTTTATATATAATCGTTGAGCTTGTTTTTTGGTATATTTCACTGCAACAGCAGAACATTAAAATGACGAGTCTGTTGCTAAACGAGCTGCGGCATGATGAACCGTATTATTATCAAAAAGCAGCGGGAATACTGGATGTGAAAAAGGGAAAAACGGCGCAATACATAGGAGAAGGCACTATATTTTTAGCCTCAATAATATTTGGCGCTGTATACGTTTACAGGATAATCCGTAAAAGACTGACGCTGTCTCTGCAGCAGCAAAATTTTATGATGGCAGTGACGCATGAACTGAAAACGCCCATTGCAGTAGCGCGTTTAAATCTTGAGACTTTACAAAAAAGACGGTTTGAAGAAAAACAGCAGCAAAAGCTCATTAATATCACGCTTGAGGAAGTTAACCGTCTTAATTCTCTGTGCAATAATATTTTGCTTGCCTCGCAGCTTGACGCAGGAGACTATAAAATCTCTAAAAATGAAGTGAACATAAGTGATCTGGCAAAAAGGGTTTTTGCAGACTTCAGTGCAGGAAATGTAAACGGTAAACTGTCAGGATATTTTGAAGATAAGTTGTACATAAACGGAGAAGAGTTGCTTTTGGAAATAATGATAAGCAACCTTATTGAGAATGCTTTAAAATATTCACCCAAAGATTCGCCAGTACACATTAATCTTAACAAGAAAAATAATACAATAAAGTTTATAGTAAAAGACGCAGGGCCGGGAATTGCAGAAGAAGAAAGAAATAAAATTTTTGAAAAATTTTACAGAGTTGGTAACGAAGCGACGCGTACTGCAAAAGGAACCGGTTTAGGCTTATACTTATGTAAGCAGATTGCCAAAGATCACAATGCCTGGATAAGTGTGCACGATAATGATAAAAAAGGTTCTGTATTTACCGTTACCTTTAATATATGATCAGGGAACCAGGCAAAGCGAATATTTTATTGGTAGAAGATGAAGAAAACCTTCATGATGCGCTAAAGCTGAACCTGGAGCTGGAGGGCTATGAAATAACTTCCGCCTATAACGGCAACGAAGCTTTAAAGGCTGTGAAAGATGAATATTTTCATTTGATAATAATGGATGTTATGCTGCCGCAAATGGATGGCGTGACCGTAATAGAAACCATACGAATACAAAACAATGAAGTTCCCATTCTTATTTTAAGCGCTAAAAACACAAGCGCTGACCGCGTGTTAGGTTTAAAAAAAGGAGCAGATGACTACATGGTAAAACCTTTTAACCTCGAAGAGCTATTATTAAGAGTTGATAAGCTTATTTTAAAAAACAAGAAATTAAATGACCGCGAAACAGTAGGCGATACAGCCGGCTTTGGCAATAACAAAATAGACTTTAAGGCGCAATCTGCAACCACATGGGATCATCAACATATTGAATTGAGCAAAAAAGAAGTAATGCTGCTGAAGCTGCTGATAGAAAACCGGAATGAAGTGGTGACCCGGGAAAAAATATTGCAATCAGTGTGGGGATACAATGTATTTCCTACTACCCGCACCATTGATAATTTTATTCTTAATTTCAGAAAGTATTTTGAAAAAGACAGCAGAAACCCGGTATTTTTTCATTCCGTTCGCGGAGTTGGATATAAATATACCGGGTAGTTTTTTAGGATTTAAACTAAAAAATAGATTCACACGAAATAGATTACATCAGTATTACAGACTTTCATATTCATATTAAAAAATATTTTACATCATTTTATTAAAAAATCCGGTTTTTTATCAATAAAAATAGTTTGCGTTAATTCTTACTGAAAAATTTAAATATCCGAAATTTTTATCTCATAAAACTATCGGTCTTATGCATCAGGCAAAGGCGTTAAATGAATTAACATAATTATCAAAGATGCAGCAAGCCCTGTATACTTAAACCTTTCGTACATTCATTGCGTATTTCAAAAAACAGAATTCTGCTTCATTTTGTATAAATGGTCATGAAAAAATATATAGTACTTATAATTACCCACTTATGCTTTATACAAGCTTTTGCAAATCATATATCCGGCGGCGAATTATTTTATGAATACTTAGGTGCGGGCGCTACTGTCAACAGCAGCAAATATAAAATTACAATGCGGCTGTTCAGAGACTGTCATCCCGTAGATCCGATGACCCAGCTATTAGATAATGAAGTGGTAGTTATAGGTGTTTATCATACTAACGGATTGACACTGCAATCATCTGTGCCTTTAGAACTAAAAAGACCAATTCCGTCAATTAGTTTAAACACAAGTATAATTCCGTGTTTGGTTAATGCGCCGGAAGTGTGTTTCCAGGTAGGCATTTTTACAGGCACTGTTGAATTACCCTCCACTTCTGACGGTTACACGCTATCGTGGATACGATGTTGCAGACCAAATAGTATAGCTAATTTAAGTCAGAGTTTAGGTATTGGCGGCACATTTACAACGACAATACCTGGTACATCAATTTTGCCTGACGGCCACAACAGCAGTCCTCAGTTTGCAATTAAAGATACTGCACTTGTTTGCCAGAACAAGGATTTTCTTCTTGATTTTGGCGCAACAGATCCTGACGGAGACAAGATCACTTATGCTTTTTGCGAAGCATACTCCGGGGCCAACATCTCAAATCCTGATCCCGGAGGTTCGCCTGGAGGACTTCCCAATAAACTTACCTTAGATCCGTTGCCTTATAAAGCTCCCTTCAGCGGCAATTCTCCCTTAGGCTCATTGGTAAGTATTAATGCTGCCACCGGCAAAATAACCGGCAAAGCACCAGCCTCGGGCAGGTATGTAATAAATGTATGTGCGACAGAATGGCGAAACGGGATAGCGATAAATGAACATCGCAAAGATTTTATTCTTGAGGTTGGAAACTGCGATTATGCAGCAGCAGAGCCGCTTCCGTCTTCAGGCACCTGGTGCAAAGATTTTACGGTCAACTTCAGCAACAGCAGTTCTTCTTCAGCCATACAAAGCTATCACTGGGATTTTGGAGTGCCCGGTGCTGTATCAGACCAGCCAGCCCCGAATTATACGTATGCTGATACAGGTGTATATACAGTAAAGCTCACGGTGCAGGGAGCAGCAGGGTGTGCAGACGAAAAGTCAATTACAATTGGCGTTTACCCCCGCTTTACACCTGCTTTCAATGCGACCGGCAGTTGTTTTCAAACACCTTTTACCTTTAAAGATCAAAGCACTTCTGACTATGGCAAAATAAATAGCTGGAAGTGGGATTTCGGTGATCTTGCAGACACTTCTGATATTGTCGCTATACAAAATCCAACGCACAAATATGCCGACTCTGGAACGAGGAATGTAAAGCTTGTTGTGACCAGTGATAAAGGCTGTATCGATTCTATTACAAAACCAGTAGAAGTTAAAAATGTCGCTTTACTAAACCTTCCTTTTAGGGATACTTTGATCTGCAGCATAGATACTTTAGGGCTGCACGCTGCAGGCACCGGCACCTATACCTGGACGCCTGCTTATAATATCATCAGTTCAAACTCTGCTGATCCGTTTGTTTTTCCTAAAAAAACCACTACATATGCAGTTTCAATAATTGATGAAGGCGGATGTGCCAATAAAGATTCTGTAACGGTGAATGTGCTTAATTCTATAACCGTTAATGCGGGTGCAGATACCACTATTTGCCGCACCGACAGCCTGACTTTACAAGCTGTAAGCGCCGGTCTTCAATTTAACTGGACACCGGTAAGCGGGATAATAACAGATACTCATATTAAAAACATTATAGCCCGGCCGGATACTACAACGACTTATACCGTAACCGCAAATCTTGGTAAATGCGTGGCTGAAGATATCGTAAAAATAAAGGTAGCTGCATACCCGCAGGCATTTGCCGGGTCTGATGCAACCATTTGTTATGGAAAAAGTACGCAGCTTACTGCAAAGGCTACAGGCGCTTCCTTTGCATGGTCTCCTCAAAATTCACTGACAAATTCAAATACATTATCGCCTGTTGCAAGCCCGTTGTCAACTGTTTCTTATGTTCTCACTGTGCGCGACACTTTAGGCTGTCAAAAGTCGGTAAGTGATACTGCCGTGGTTACTGTTATTCCACGTGTAAAGGCCTTTGCAGGCAATGATACAAGTATAATTGTAAACCAGCCTTTGCAGCTAAATGCAACCGGGGGAAGCACTTATGCCTGGAGCCCGTCTTTGGGAATGAATGATCCGTCTGTTGCAAACCCTGTGGTAATACTGAGCGCTTCGTATGATTCTATAATTTACAAAGTACGGGTGGGCACTCCCGAAGGATGTTTTGCAGAAGATGATCTTAAAGTCATTGTATTTAAAACAGGTCCTGACCTGTTTATTCCCACGGCGTTTACACCAAATGCCGATGGAAAAAATGATATTTTAAAACCCCTGCCCGTTGGTATAAAAACTTTTAATTATTTCCGCATCTATAACCGGTGGGGACAAACGGTGTACAGCACCAGCTCATTTGGCAGCGGCTGGGATGGGACTTTTGGAGGAAAAGAACAATCTACAGGAACGTATGTCTACATGGCTCAGGCAACAGATTATCTTGGAAAGCTTATTAATAAAAAAGGTACAATTGTATTAATAAGATAGTGCAAAGCAAAAAGAGTATTAATTCGCAATTGTTTCAACAGAGCATATCAGTGAAAATAACATAAACAAGACTTTATCTTTAAAAAAAAAGATTAATAATAAAATAAAGCCGAAGAACAGGTTTTTTTCTTTAATAAAATCTGAAAAACAATTACAGAGAAATCTGTTTTGCAAGCTATTTTTATTGTATGAAAAAGTGTTTTTTTCTATCCCTGTTTCTGTTATTCACGTTATCGGTAAAGGTATTTTCTCAACAAAAAAAGTCTTCAACCTTTAAAATTGTTCCTCTTGGTGTAAAAGGCGGCAGCGATGAAAGTAATTTATCATCTTACATGCTGGCGCCTGCAAGCAGCAATAATTATATTTGTCTTGATGCCGGCACATTGCATTACGGTATTGAAAGAGCGGTAAAAGCCGGTATTTTCAAAACAACTATTTCAACTGTTTTAAGAGATTACATCAAAGGTTATCTTATCTCACATGCACACCTTGATCATATTGCAGGGCTGATTTTAAATTCACCTGACGATACTGCCAAAAATATCTATGGTTTACCATATTGCCTTAATATTTTAAAAGATAAATATTTTACCTGGAAAAGCTGGGCAAATTTTGCCAACGAAGGCGATAAGCCTGCACTTAAAAAATATTATTATACTTATCTTTCTAATGATAAAGAAGCTGACATTGCCAATACACAAATGCATGTAACAGCTTTTCCGTTAAGCCACTCTGATCCTTATCAAAGCACTGCGTTTTTAGTTCGTTATGACAGCAGCTATGTACTTTATCTTGGCGACACGGGCGCTGACGAAGTGGAAAAGACAAATAGTCTGCATTTGCTTTGGGAGACAGTTGCGCCACTGATACAAACAAAAAAACTGAAAGGTATTTTTATAGAAGTTTCCTTTGCTGACCAACAGCCTGCCAGCCAGCTTTTTGGTCATCTTACTCCGGCTTTGTTAATGAGTGAAATGGAAAATTTAAGCAGATTGACAGGTAAAGATGCAATGAAGCAATGTAAAGTGCTGATAACACATATAAAACCGGCAGGTAACCATGAAGAACAAATAAAAAAACAGCTAAAACAATTAAATACACTTAGGCTGCAACTTATTTTTCCGGAACAGGCACATCTTATAAAATTATAAATGCAGGCTTAAATTACTCTTAAAGTAACAGAAAAAAAGCCTTGATTTTTTTGCTTATTGCAAACCAAGCACGCGATAGTATTCGAGTATTTCATCCAGACTAATGCCTATTGGGGAGACGCTGCCGACTTCATAAAAAATATTTTCATCCATTTTTATAGAATTTATAATTGTTTAAAACGTATTTGTAAAGACATTATTTTAATAAAAAACGAAAACACATACTATCAGACGAAATTTTTTATTTACAGATAACTTGCAGAATGTTAATAAAAAACTATTTTAAGTTCAATTGTCATAATTTCATTAGCTGCACTTGTAATGGGAAGTTTTGAAATTTTTCTCTGATAATAATTATTAAAATGATGAAAAATACACTTTAAGCTTTTTTCTTATTTTTTAGCTTACTTTGTTATAATGAAGATAAAAGTGAAGGAACCCTTGCGTTGGCACTGGCGCAACTTATTAAAATACTTTTTGCAGGGACTCGTCATTCTTGCGCCGATCATTATTACTGCATGGGCTGTATTTTCTCTTTTTAATTATATAGATAATATTCTTCCAAATTTTATTCATACTCTTTTTCCCGTTTTTTACAAGCCCGATGCAGAAGGAAACATACAAAAAATACCAGGTCTGGGCTTTGTAATAATCGTTGTAATAATAGTGCTTACCGGTTGGATTTCTTCATCTTTTATAGTAGGCAAAGTGGTTGAGTTTCTTGATCACATTTTAGAAAGAACGCCCGTGATCAGGTTTATTTATACTGCGGTAAAAGATTTTTTAGAAGCATTTGCAGGTGAAAAACGAAAATTTGATAAACCTGTGCTGGTAAGTGTAGATGCAGCAGATGTGTGGAGAATGGGGTTTATGACCCAGGATAACGGCGGCCGGTTTGGGCTCCAAGATCACGTAGTCGTATACGTTCCGCATTCTTACGCAGTAAGCGGGATTGTATATGTAGTACCGATAGAAAAAGTGAAACTTTTAACCGGTATATCCTCTACAGAAGCAATGAAATTTGCGCTGGGCGGCGGCGTTGCGCACATTAGCTGATCCGTTTTTTATAATGAGAAAACTTCTTTTATTATTACTTTTTTCTGCCTTATGCAAACAAAGTTTTTGCTGGGGTTTCTTTGCCCATCAGCGTATAAACTATTATGCGGTATTTTTGCTGCCTCCTGAAATGATGGTTTTTTATAAACCTAATATTCAGTTTATATCCGATCATGCAGTTGACCCTGATAAAAGAAGATATGCAGTGGCTGCCGAAGCTCCAAGACATTATATTGATATTGACAACTACGGACAATACCCGTGGAAAGAGTTGCCGGTAAAATATGAAGAAGCTGTAAAAAAATATTCGGAAGATACGATACTGGCAAACGGTATTGTGCCGTGGTGGATACAAATAATGCAGCAAAGGCTTACGAATGCATTTAAACAAAAAGATGCCGCAAAAATATTAAAGCTGTCAGCAGAGATTGGTCATTACATAGCTGATTCACATGTGCCGTTGCATGTAAACTCAAATCATGACGGACAAACGACGAACCAAAAAGGAATACATGGTTTTTGGGAAAGCCGTGTGCCGGAGCTATTAGCCGAAAAGGAATTCGATTTTATGATTGGAAAAGCGGCATACATTACTGATATACCAAAATATGTATGGGACCGGGTGCGGGAAAGCGGCGCTGCATCTGACACCGTACTAAAAGATGAAGCTATGCTGACGAAGAAATTTTCATCAGACAGAAAATACTCTTTTGAAGAAAGGAGCGGAAAAATTATCCGCCAATATTCTTCAGCATTTACCATTGCCTACAACCAAAAACTGAATGGAATGGTGGAACGACGCATGCGGCTTGCTATAAGTTCCGTTGCCTCTTTTTGGTATACAGCCTGGGTAAATGCCGGACAGCCGGATTTAAAAACCATAAAGAAAACAGCCTTTACAGAAGAAGACCTGAAAGAATTTAAAAACCTTAATGACGCCTGGAGAGATAATGCAATAAAAGGAAGATTACTTTAGCAATGCTAAAAGTTTTTCATATTAATTTTTACATCTGATTTATTCAAAACGCAATACTGATAATTACAAATTTAAAAATTTTATTACCGCATTAAGCATTGCATTTATTAATATTCAAGCTTATAGCAGTATTGCCAAAAAGAATGAAGAATTAGAAATAATGTAAATTTTGAAAAGCTTAATTTTTTCAGGTATAATTGCATTCAGTTAAAAAAGATAAGTACGAAAGATTCAAATAAATACAACTTCATTATCTTCTTTAAAATATTAAAAACACGAATAATAAAAGCTATATGAAAAGTATCTTAAAAAATCAGTTTCAACATATTTTCAAATGCCTGTCAATACCTGTAGTTTTTGTGCTATTTGCCTTCTCTGAGGCTAAAGCAAATTATTTTCGTTCAGATAACCCTGACTCATCCTCGATAGAAGGACGATGGGACATGACTATTGACCTGGCAGGAAAAGCAGTTCCTTCATGGTTTGAGGTTACACATTCCGGGCTTCATACGCTTATTGGGGAATTTGTAGGCACAGGAGGAAGCGCACGACCCGTTTCTAAGGTAAATTTTACTGGTGGAAAAATGAGTTTTTCTATTCCTCCGCAGTGGGAGGAGGGAAACGACCTCTCAGTTGAAGGCACCTTATATGGTGATAGTTTAGCCGGCACTATAGTTTTTCCTGACGGGAAAAATCATAGCTGGACAGCAGTTCGTGCTCCTTCTCTGCTAAACGAAAGGGAACCGGTTTGGGGAAAACCTGTCCGTCTTTTTGATGGTACAGATTTAAAAGGATGGCATACTTTAGGAGAAAACCAGTGGAAAGCAGAAAACGGAATTTTGAGAAGTCCAAAAACGGGCAGTAATCTTATAAGCGATAAAACTTTTAAAGACTTTAAGCTGCATATAGAATTTCGCTATCCCAAAGGCAGCAATAGCGGCGTTTATTTGAGAGGTCGTTACGAGGTGCAGATTGAAGACAGCCACGGATCAGAACCGTGGAAAAATCAGCTTGGTGCTGTTTACGGATTTATACCTCCCAGTTATATAGTGGTAAAACAAGCGGGAGAATGGCAAACATACGATATTACACTGTCGGGAAGGATGGTAACAATTATCGCGAATGGCAAAACTATTATTTGTAACCGCGAGATACCGGGCATTACCGGTGGCGCTATGAACAGTAAAGAAGGCGAACCAGGCCCTTTAATGATACAAGGAGATCATGGACCAATTGACTATCGAAATATTGTTATTACCGAAGCTAAATGATGCTTGTCTCCCTTTTAAATAAATGATATAAGTGCCTACTTCTCGTACATCTGATACCATAATATTTAACTTAATAAATATCTTAATCACCCCATACAGTAATTACCAATTTTCTTGGACCGCCATGGTTGCGATGTTCACACAAATAAATGCCCTGCCAAATTCCAACGGCTAACTTTCCATTGCTAACCGGGACTAATATTGAGCTGTCAAGCAAAGCTGCTTTCAGGTGTGCAGGCATGTCGTCTGACCCTTCATCATTATGCTGGTAAGCAGGGTCATTTTCAGGAACTGCTTTATTAAAATACATTTCAAAATCTTTCCTTACTGTCGGATCAGCATTTTCATTAATGGTTAGAGATGCAGAAGTATGCTGAATAAAAACCTGGCAAAGACCTGTTTTTATTTCTTCAATTTTGGGAAGAGCCCGTGTAATTTCTGCAGTAATCAGGTGAAAGCCTCTTTTTCTTTCCTCAAGCTTTAGTGTTTGCTGATATATTTTCATTTGTTGGTGGATTTAAAGGGAAAAATATTATTTAGCTCAATTTCAGGTATAATTCTGATAATTACATAAACGCTAAATTTCGTTTCCAAAAATTGCTTTTTTTAGCAGGTTCTGGTTTTATAACTCCTCATCGGGTGTTTTCATTTCTTCATCAAACCTTTTCACTTTCTGCTTGTAACATATCCTGTAAAAAACGAACTATGGAAGGCCCTGCCCTTACTTTATTAAAAGAAGAAGCACAATTGTTTATCGGACAGAAAATTACTGCTGTCTCAGGCAGCAGTAAGATTAATTTTGATTTGCTTATTGGTCAGCAGCTTAACAAATTGCAAAGTTGCGGCAAGCACTTCCTGATGGTGCTGGATGATTGTACCATAAGAATTCATTACCTGATGTTTGGCAACTACTATCTCAACAGCCGCCATTCCGAAAAAACACCTAAGCTGTCCTTGCATTTCGCCAACGGCAGCGAGTGGAACAATTATAATTGCGCTATACGCATCCTGCCGGAAACGGACATGAGCAAGCTGTACGACTTTAGCACCGATATTATGGATGAAAGCTGGGACGCTGCTAAAGCAGAGGCTAAACTGAAGCAGCACCCGCACATGCAGGTGTGTGATGCACTGATGAACCAGGATATTTTTGCAGGGGTAGGAAACGTAATTAAAAATGAGGCACTGTTTCGCATTGGCGTACAGCCTGAAAGTGAATTAGGAGCTCTGCCTGCAGACAAGATTGCCGCGCTGCTGGCAGAAGCCCACATTTACAGTTATGATTTTTACCGCTGGCGAAAAGAAGGGGTTTTACGAAAAAAATATTGCGTGCACCAGCGTAAGTATTGTCCCAAATGTCATGCGCTGCTGGTAAAAAAATTTACAGGTGAGCTGCAGCGCAGCAGCTTCTATTGCAGCAATGACCAGCACCTGTACAAATAATACGGACTCTTTTAAAATTTCCTCATACTCCTCAAAATTCTAAAAATTGTGGTTGTAACTATTGACCTGTAACTACAAACTCTGTTCTTCTGTTCATTGCACGTCCGGCTTCGGTTTTGTTGTCAGCTACAGGTTTGGCTTCTCCAAAACCTTTGTAGAGTAATCGCTTTATATCTATTCCTTTGTTCATTAGGTAATCAACCACGGCTTTAGCACGGCCTGTTGATAGTTTACTGTTGCTGGCCGGCAGTCCAACATTATCAGTGTACCCGTTTATTTGTACTTTCAATGTTGGGTTTTCTGTCAGTAGCTGCTGCAGCTTATTTATTTCTATAAGGCTTATTGCCTGTAATTGAGCTGACTTGGTTTCGAAGAGAATATTTTTTAAAACAAGCGACGCATTCAATTCAATAGGCCGCATGGGTATATCTTTATTATACGTGCTGTCGGGCTGGTTTTTACTTAAAGGAAATAACTCGCTAAAAAACAAATAGCCTTTTCTGTTGACGGTAAAAGTATAATCTTTTCCTACGGGCAATGTTATAAAATAATGCCCGGTTTCATCTGTTTGTACATTTGTTACGGACTGCTGGTTAGCATTATCCATCAGCTCAACTCCGCTGGGCAAACCTTTGCTTGTTTTTACATCATATACTTTACCCTTTACATACAGTGTTTTTGCAGGTCGCACATCAGGCCTTAATTCGAAAGTATAGATATCCAGCCCGCCGCGGCTGTCACTTCTGTCGCTTGCGTAAAACGTAGTTTTTCCATCAGCGCTCACAAATAAGCTTCCTTCATTTTCTATTGTATTAATAGGAAATCCCAAGTTTTGCGGAATGCTCCATTCGTTATTGGGTCCTTTTCTGCAAAGAAAAATATCACTGTTGCCATAACCGGGTAAGCCGTCACTTGTAAAATATAAAGTAGCATTATCGGCATGTATAAAAGGTGCAAGCTCATCGCCGGAAGTATTGACAGATGATCCCATGTTTTTTGCCGGTCCCCATCTGCCATTGGGCATCCGGTAGCTTACGTACAAATCTTTACCCCCATAACCACCCGGCCTGTTGCTGCTGAAATACAACGCCCTTTTATCAGGGCTTACACTTGGTGAGCTTTCCCAGCTTTCGGTATTAATGTTTCTTCCAAGATTTTCAGGCTCGCTCCAGCCTGTGGGTGTATCATACGAAATATACAAATCGAAATCACCATACCCTCCTGGAAAGTTATAACCGGCAAAAATTAACCATTCACCGTCCTGTGAAATATTTATAGCGCCTTTTGACGGTTCTAAATTTATATCGCCATTAATTAACTTTGATTTTGTATATTTTTTATTTTGTAAAATAGTCGCTTCAAAAAAATCTTCCCGGAATCCTTCACCTCTTCTTGTAAAAACAAACTGACTGTCGTTGATGGTAATGGAAGGATAATATTCACTTTTTTCAGAATTTACGCTATCACCTAAATTGGCAGGAGTAAACACATAATTTCCTGCGGGATATCTATTTGCATATTGAATTCCAAATTCGTAAGTGCGTTTTCGGTACTCGCCGCTTTTAAGGCTTTTGTCGCTTAATTCTTTAATATTTAAAAAATCATTGATAGCATGTAAAGCATCATTAAAACGTCCGAGGCCAGCAAGATTTATTGAATAAGGAAGGTTAAAAAACCGGAAATAACCTGTATCAATTGCTCTTCCTTTTTCGAAATATTCAACCGACGTTTTATAATTTTTTAATTCTCCGTAAACACTTGCCAGCGACAAAGTTGCGTCTGCATATTTACCGTCTGTTTCAATAGCCTTTTTTAACAGCGGAATGGATTCTTTAAACTGGTCATTCTGCAACTTTGATAAGGCTCTTTCATATAAGTCAACAGCTTTTTTATTAATCTTTTCTGCATTATAGGTTTGGGCGTTTGCAGCGTAAGCAAATGCAATAAAAAATATTAAAAAGGTGTTTTTCATATATTGTTCGTGTCGGAATGAAGGTCGCAATACTTTATTTACTGCTGTGTTAAAAATTGATGAAGCAACAATTTTTGCGGTAATATTGATAACAATGATGCAACGAGTAGAACCCTGCTGTTAACTAAGAAATTTTCTTCTCCCTGTAAGGCAATGTCATTTAGTTAAGCTGTTTTGCAACCTCGCAAAGGTTAAATGCTGGCAGAATAAAGACAATATAAAATAATTTGTGCTGAATAAGAGGCAGCGTCGCTACGGCACGCTTATGATACTTTTGTTAATTCAATTCTACAAACATTATGCTCCTATGGAGCAGAAAAATGAAAGTTTTTTAACTAAATAATCTGGCCCTTTAGGGTTGGGGCTATGGTACATTTATATATTTATGTATCTGAAGGCTCAATTCCCATTTAGGATTTTGCTTAATGTAATCAACAATGAAAGGAGTCATTATTGAAGCTTTTTCCCATTCTGGTTGCAAATACAATTTACAATTATCATTGGTCTGTGCAGCATTTTTTTCTGCCCAGGCAAAATCACTTTTATTGAAAATAATTACTTTTAATTCGTTTGCAGCGCCAAGCGCTTCAGGAGTTGGAGATTTGAATTTTTTTGGAGAAACACAAATCCAGTCCCATCTTCCGCTTAATTGAAATGATCCTGATGTTTCGATGTTGGTTTCAAAACCTGCAGATTGTAACTGCCAGGTAAGTTCATCAAGATTGTGCATTAAAGGTTCTCCGCCTGTTATTACGGCCAACCTTCCTGGTTGTGCGGATGCTTTTTGTACAATTTCGTCTAATGATATTTTTGGATGCTTTTCTGCATCCCAGCTTTCTTTTACATCGCACCAGAAACAGCCGACATTGCAGCCGCCAAGACGTATAAAATATGCAGCCCGGCCCTGGTGAAATCCTTCTCCCTGAATGGTATAAAAAGCTTCCATAACCGGAAGCGTTGTAATAACAGATGATTGTGCAAAACTCATTGCACAAAAGTAAATCTTTTAGAGAGATCAAAAAGATGAAGAAATTGTACGGATAATGGTTTGTAAATATTTAACGAAAACAGAAAAGATTGTATTTTTCATTAATTACAAAAAACTGAAAAGTCCTTTTAAAATCTTACACTTACTTGTTTTGCATCCACTCCGCTACTTGCGGAAAGGCGATACAAAACCAGGCTGTGTATTTGTGCGGATGTGTTTGTATAGTTTCCGCTATTTCTTCTATTTTTTTAAAACAATAATCCTGTACTTCGGCCGGGTTGGGAATTATCTTACCATCGTAGGTGCCTGCAAAAACGTGATCATATTCGTGCTCTGTGAGGCCGTTATCAAAAGCGGCGTTGTAGTGAAAGTTGAAAATTTTTGTAAGCGGAGCAGTAAATCCAAGCTCTTCCTGCAAACGTCTTACGGCTGCAGTTTCTGTTTTTTCGTTGGGCCGGGGATGACTGCAGCACGCATTTGTCCAAAGTCCGCCGCTGTGATACTTACCTTTAGCCCTTTGCTGCAAAAGCATTTCATTTTTGTTATTTACAATAAATATGCTGAATGCCCTGTGCAATACACCTTTCCAGTGAGCCTCCATTTTCTCCATACTTCCAATTGGCTCGTCTTGCTCAGTAACTAAAATCACTTCTTCCATGAGGTAAAAATAAGGGAAAGCTACAGCATATTAAACTGGCTTCTTACGCCTGCTTTTGCCAGTATCATTGCTTTACTGCAATTTGGAATTCTTATTCGCTCTTCCATTATTCTTTTTGCCTGCACTTTTTTTATTTTCTGAAATAATGACATATAGTACTTATAAGCAACATAAACACCAAAGCGGGCTTTTACCGGCAGCTTAACGATGCCTTCATAAGCATGCTCAAAGTCTTTTTGAATATCTGCTTCTATATGCCGCTTTTGCGCTTCTGAAAAATTCAAAAAATTACAGTCAGGAAAATACATTCTTTCAAGCGTTTGGGTATCTGCTTTTACATCTCTTAAAAAATTTACTTTTTGAAAAGCCGCACCAAGACTTTGTGCATTTTGTTTGAGAGTAAGATACTTTTCAATATCGCCTTCGCAAAATATATTCAGACACATTAAACCAACTGCTTCTGCACTTCCGTAAATGTACTCATCGTATGTATGCCTGTCGTACTCAATTTTGTTCAGATCCTGCTCCATGCTTGTAAAAAAAGCATCTATCAAATGCCTGGCGATACCATAATGATTTACAGTAATCTGAAAGCTGTGCAGTATTGGATTAAGGCTTATTCCCCGCTCGATGGCCTGGTAAGTTTCGGCTTTAAACTGCTGCAATAAAGCAGTTTGATCGTGACCGTGAAATGTATCTACAATTTCATCTGCAAACCTTACAAAACCATATATATTATAGACAGGCGTACGCAGATCTTTGTGCAGCAAATTTATTGCTGATGAGAAAGAAGTACTATACTTTTTAGTTGTTATTTTACTGCACTCCTGACTCACTTCATAAAATAAGTGCATCATAACCTTTTAATTTGCATGTCAATAATATCATTCTCAATATTCATATTAAACAGATAAATACACTAATTTATAAAATCTTTTAATACCTGTTTGGCTGTTACTTCTCCGCTTATGAGGGCCGGCGGCACTCCCGGTCCGGGCACTGTCAACTGGCCCGTGTAATAAAGATTTTTAACTTTTTTACTTTTAACAGAGGGTTTCAACACAGCAGTCTGCATCAAAGTATTTGCTAATCCGTAAGCATTTCCTTTAAAAGAATTATAATCATTTATGAAATCACTATGTGCATACGTTTTTTTATAAATGATACTGCCGGTTATATTCTGACCAATATGCCTCTCCATTCTATCAACAATTTTTTTAAAATAATGTTCACGCAACTGCTCATCATCATTTTGCAAACCTGGGGCAACAGGTATGAGAAAGAATAAGTTTTCACAACCTTGCGGGGCCATCGCTTCGTCCGTTGCAGTTGTTACGCTTACGTAAAACAAAGGTTCATCAGGCCATCGCTTTGTTTTGTATATTTCTTCTGCATGCTGCTGAAACGGTACATCAAAAAAAAGCATGTGATGTTTAATATTTTGCAGCTTTTTATTCAACCCAACATAATAAATAAGACATCCCGGCGCCATAACCCTGCTCTCCCAATATTTGTCAGAGTAAGTTCGATATTCGGCTTTTAAAAGCTGTGTTTCTATAAAATGATAATCTGCGCTGCCTATAACTGCATCTGCTGAGAAATCTCCTGCAGAAGTTATCACCTTATCTATTACTGCATCAGAAACCTGCAATTCTGTAACGTTATGATCGAAAAAAAAAGAAACACCTAATTCTGTTGCCAATTTGTACATTCCCTCAACTATACCGTACATTCCGCCTCTTGGAAACCAAGTGCCGCCTTTTATATCTGCATAATTCATAAGACTATACAAAGCCGGGGTATTTTCGGGCAAAGCGCCTAAAAACAAAACGGGGAATTCCATCAGTTCCCTAAGCTTCGGGTTTCTAAAAAAATGCGACACGTGTTTTTTTACCGAGCTGAAAAGGTCAAGTTTAAATACACCTGTCATTACATCCCAATCAATAAACTCAGTTAGTGACAAACCCGGCTTCAAAACCAGCTTTTGCATACCTATTTTGTATTTAAAAGCAGCTTCTTCTAAAAAAGTATCAAGTTGTTTTGCACTTCCGGGCTCTATGCTTTCAAATAATTGCTGCAGCTCTTTGTAATTTGCGGAAATGTCAACAGCGCCATCCGGCCAATAAACGCGGTAAGACGGATGTAAACGTATAAGAGAATAATAGTCTGAAACTTTTTTGCCGAACTGGCAAAAAAAACGCTCGAATATATCGGGCATCCAGTACCAGCTTGGGCCCATATCAAATGTAAAACCTTCGGCCTGCAGCTTTCTTGCCCTTCCTCCCGGAATTGAATGCTTTTCTAAAACACTTACCGCCCATCCTGCTTTGGCCATAAAACATGCAGCAGACAAACCTGAAAATCCACTTCCGATAATTACTGCTTTTTTGACGGACATTTAATAAGTGAATTAATATCGCTGAATTTGTGCCTTTAAAAGCTTTCTCGCAAAATGTATCCGGCTTTTTATTGTTCCTAAAGGTTCTTTTAGCATGCCTGCAATTTCATGATACTTAAAGCCATCGAAGTAAAGTAAAAAGGGCTTTTTAAAAATATCGGGCAATTGATGAATAGAAGCTTGAATCTCCTTCAATTGCATAGTGGCTTCTGCTCCGTTGCTTGAAGTTGTCTGGTTATAATCTATTAAAAACTCATTTGGGGTATGATCAAGAACCGTATTCTGCCTTGCTCTTTTGCGATAATTATTTATGAAAATATTTCGCATAATAGTGTAGAGCCAAGCCTTAATATTCGTTCCTACATTATACTTTTCCCTGTTTGCCAATGCCCTGAAAAGTGTTTCCTGGTAAAGGTCTTTGGCCGTCTCGTTGTCACGGGTAAGCGTAATAGCAAAAGGTCTTAAAAACTCTGCATTTATCAGCAGCATCTGGTTAAATTCAATTGCAGACATACAATTATGTTTAATCTTTCGTTCTTCAAAACTAAACAAATATTTTAAAAAGAAATTATTTTTATTTTCTATTTAAGGGATATTTAAATAAAATAATTCATACGCAGTAAATGTTTTAACCGGATTTTTAAAAGATTACGTCTGTATAAATTCTTTAACTTCCTGCAAAGATTTTTTTAAATGAAAGCCGGGAGGTACGGGCTTTTTGTAATTTATTGTTACAGGCCCTGAGATAATAACGGGAACATGAGTAATTTTTGAATACATATTATACATTACCTTTTCTATACTAAAGTTGTTGGCGACTACAGTTAAATGAGTATAGAGGTAATGAGGTCTTTTAGCCCTTACAACAAAGTCAAGATCTTCGAGTGGTATATCAGCTCCTAAATATAAAACTCTCACGCCCCTGTTTTTTAAAAGATAGTAAACGTAAAGAAGTCCTAACTCGTGAAATTCATTTTCCGGCAAAAATAATAAAGCAACTTTATCTGACTTTATACTGCTCGCGATTGTTTCTAAACCTGCAATAATTTTTTGCCTGATTATATTTGTTACAAGGCGTTCCTGTGCCGGGTTTATATTATTTGTAACCCAGAGAAGACCGATTCTTTCAAGAAAAGGAAATATGATCTCGTTTATTATTAAGTCAATGCCTTTTTCCTGTATCTGCCTGTCTAAAAGTTCTTCAAACTTGTCAATATCAAGATCTACCATGTAGGTGATGAGCTCATTTACTATAAGTTCGTGCTTTGCCTGCTGGTGAGAAAGACTATAAAGCTTCGTTTTGATTTCGGGAGCGCTCATTTTATTTATATGAGAAATCTTAAAACCAAACCTGTTTAGAAGCGCTATATTTAATATTATTTTCAATTCGTCGTTAGTGTAATACCGGATATTAGTTTCCGTACGATTTGGTTTCAAAAAATTGTACCGCTGTTCCCAAATGCGTATGGTATGTGCTTTTACACCAGAAAGGTTTTCGATATCTTTTATGGTAAATGCATTCATAAAAACTATACAATCAGATTATATAAAAGGTTTACAAAGATGACTATTAATAGTAAAGCTTATTTCTGCTATTTCTTTTATTTAAGTAATGAAAACTATCTGATACGTTTTTATACCTGTTGAAGTGAAAGTATTGCAAAAAAGGATTCAAAAATGCTGAGGGAGAAAAGTGTCAGCAAAAAGATTAATAGCTGCTTAGCCTGCAGTCAAAGTAAAAAAAACGACAGTCTATTTATTTAAAAGAATACCTTTTTGCTTTAGCAGAGAAAAATAAAAATGGTTTGTAGCTGCGACCTCTTTTTGTTTTGAAAATGTAACTGAAGCAAATTTGTGGCCCGCTTCACCCATTGTGTTGCGAAGCTCTTTATCATCAATTAATATGGAAACCTTTTTGCTAAATGCCGCTAAATCATTCTTTTCTATAAGAAAACCCGTGATACCATTTTGCAGACTGTCTTTTACTCCGCCGGCATTGGTTGCGATAACAGGTTTTTTAAAAAACTGAGCCTCAATAATTGAAAGCGGGGTGCCTTCATTAAGAGAAGTAAGGACTACAATATCCAATCCGTTCATAACTTCACTAATGCTGGTAAGCCATGAAGTAAATACAATTCTGTTTTCAGAAGTGACTGTTTTATCATTAAAAGAAATCTTTTCCCGGTCCAATTCCTCTTCAACCTGCACACGCAAATTGCCATCGCCTATTACAAAAAAAGCCGGCGGGTTTAACTCATACTCAGCTAATATATTGTGTATAACCTTTATAAAGAAAGAATGATTTTTAACAGCTACGATTCTGCCCACAATGCCTATTGCTATATCCTTCTGTAAGAGATTATACTTTTTTCTAAAACTTTCTCTTAAAGCTGCCTGGTCTTCAGTATTGTCAAAATCAAACCCGAGCGGAATAACTTTAATCTTTGAGCCAGGTAAAATTTTATACTCGTCTGCCAGTTCGGTTTTTTGAGACTCGCTTAGGGCGATAGCGGCTGCAGTGATTTTACCCAATGCTCTCTCTGCCAATACTATAAAACCTGAAATACGTTTAGAAAAATAAGAATGGAAGAAATGACCATGAAAGGTATGAATAATAACAGGAATGCCTGAAATCCAGGCTGCCACCCGGCCAAGAAGACCTGGTTTGGAACCATGTGTATGAACTATATGCGGCTTAAAATCAGCAATGAAAAATAATATCTGTAAGAAAGCGAAAACATCAATAAAAGGATTAATGCTTCTTTTTAAATATTTAGTCTTCTTAAAATTAAGGCCCGGATATTTATGTAAAAGAAACAGAGGTTCTAACTGTTCTTTTTCCTTTTCGCCATACAGGATAAGAATGTCAAAGTCGGGTTTAAGATACCAAGCCAGGGGTATGATATCAGCCGTTTGTCCTGCTATAACAAAACGGTTCAGAATAATCAGAAGCCTTGGTCTCTCAGTTACGATTTTCCCTGTTGGTGACAATTTTTAATTTGAATTTTTTACATAAACTTTCCATAAATCATTTTAATCAGATTATGGTCACTCATGATTTTTCTAACGCTTATTTATACTTCAGCAGGTACGACAGGTTGCGAACTTTCGCTTATTGCCATATTGCTTTGTTGCATAATACTTTTAATAGTAATCTCAAGACCTTTTTCGAGCGTGAAGGGAGCTTTGTAGCCTGTAGCCTCAATAGTTGCCGAATCGAATTGGGTAGTAGCGCAAAACTTTTTTACCCGCACTGCACTCAACGGGTTTTTCTTTTTTAAGATACCTAAAACAATATCTAAAGACTTGGCGACAGCATAACCTGCCAAATAGGGAATTTTAATTGGTAAAATTTTTTTACTAATGGCCATTTCTGCGTGGTTAACGAGCTCTTGCGTCGAGAGATCAGGCTTATCTATATAGTTAAAAAGATGGTACTTCTTATAGCCTGAATTAATACAATGAGAAATAAATTCTGCCACGTTTTCTACATACGCCATTGATTTTCTGTTGTTGCCCTTACCTACCATTATAAATTTACCTGAAGAAATCTGTTTAAGCAAATTGTAAACGTTTCCCTGGTTGCCAGGGCCAAAAATTACGGTTGGTCTTAGTATTATTAAAGATTTACCGTTCTGATCGTTGTTATACCACCTTCTTAATACCTCTTCTGCCTCAAATTTACTTTTTCCGTAGTTATTAAAAGGGTCTGTGGGAGAAAATTCGTCAGGGTTATTTTTATTTAAACCATACACTGAAACAGAACTGGTAAAAAGAATGTTGCTGATATGTTTTTCATTCATTATTTTAAGCACATTGTGTGTGCCTTCTACATTTACTTCGTAATATAACGATGAAGGCGTGACATCGTCTCTGTGCTCGGCCGCAAGCAAAACGATATAATCTGTATCAGCAGGAATGCACTCTTTCAACTTTTTATAATCCCTGATATCGCATTGTTTATATTCAATCTCTTTATGCCGAAAACTTTTAGCTTTATCTATATTTATAATATCGTGTTCCTGCTTTAAACTATCTATTAAATAACCGCCGATAAATCCTGAACCTCCGATAATACAAATCCTGCTCATATTTTCATATTAATATTGTGATAAAATCCTTTTATTTATTACTTTTCTTTCTTTATCGCTAAACCAGCCCCACTTGTTAAAGTACTTTATCATATTAGTAATATGAATGTATAACAATGAAGCGCTTTTATAAGATTCCCTGCCATGCGTATGAACAATTTTAACATTAGGATAAAACATTGTTTTATACTCTTTATAGATACGTCTTGTTAAATCAATATCTTCAGGATACATAAAAAAACGTTCATCAAACAATCCTACTTTTTTAAGAGCTTCTGTGCGCAAAAACATAAAACAGCCCGAAAGATAAGGAACTTCTATTTCTCTGTCATAACCCATGCTCCTCATCTCAAAACGCTCAATTCTTTTTCTTGCAAATTTTTCGGGAAGAAAACGCCTGAAGATAAGATCAGCAGGTGCAGGAAGCAGCTTACATACATATTGTAATTGTCCGTCGGGGTACACAACTTTAGGTAATACTAACCCTACATCATTGTTCTTTTCACAGTACTTAAAAAGACTTTCCAAAACTTCTGTACCAAACGAAACATCGGGATTTAAGACAAGATGATAACCGGAGAAATTGTATATTTTTCGTATGGCAATATTATGGGCAGCTCCAAAACCTATGTTAGCATTATTAAAAATGTATTCTACGCGCTCATCTTCGATAAAATTTGCCAGGCCAGCTTTTAGCTTGTCAGTAGGTGAGTTATCCACCAAAAACAGCTTTACAGGTAAAGAAGTATTTAAAAAGTCGGCAATTGTTTTACTTACTGATCTGTCATTTTTATATAAAACGATTGAACCTGAAATTTTTATTTCCATTTAAAAGCTTTATTGGCGACAGGCTTTAGAATATTTAGCAAAGCATCACCAACTATTTTTACTTGTACCGACATTTAATTTACAAAATAAATGGTTTTATTTACACTAAAAGAAATTAAATAGTTAAGAAAAATATTTAAATGAACAACTTTACTTTGTTCTTCCAAACCATTTATTATAACTCTTTATGTACAGGGGAGGTATTTGCTTTCTAAAAACTTAATTATTAAAAATGGATTAATCAGAGCAGTAAGATTTTTAGTTTAAATAAGTTTTAAACAAATTCAACACTTTTCCAGACGTTTTTTTCCAACTATATTTTTCTTTTAATGTATGATATGAGTTATTGACTAACTTCTTTTCTGCAAAAACATATTTTGAAACAATCATCTTTATTTTACTTACATCAAATGCTTCGGTGTATTCAAATTCTTCTCCGTATACTTCGATAAGCGCTGATTGCTTTGAAAGTAACGATTGAGTTCCAAAAAATGCTGCTTCAGCAGGAGGAAACCCAAAACCTTCGTATAAACTTAAATAAATATTCAACTTCGCCTGTTTGTATAATAAGGCTAATTGAGCATTTGTAACATAAGGCAGAAAAATTACATTTTGCAAATGAAGATCGTCTGCTTTTTCTACCAGAGAAACATTGTAAGAGTTTGGCTTACTTACAATAATAAACTTTACTTTTAGAGACTTCATCCTTTCACAAACCATTAAAAGTGTTTCTATATTTTTATGGATATATGATGCCCCTACACACACACAAAAAGGTGTTTTATCAGTAATATTTGCAATCCAGTTTTCATCCATTTCATTCCAGTCATTTTTTTCTAAATGATTTATGCCATTATAAATAACTGAAATCTTTTTATTATCGGTATTATAATGTTTAATTATTTCACTTTTAGTAAAGTTGGATATAGCAATAATATGCTTTGATTGCCTAACTAAAAATGGGATATAAAATTTAAAATAATAATATTGCGATTTATGTGAGTCGGGAAAGTTAAGACTGATTAAATCATGAATCGTGATTATTTGCCTCTTATGAAATAAAGCGCCATGAGAAGAGAATGAATAAAGAATATCAAACCTGGCAGAAAGAAAATTTAAAATAATAATATTCCAAATATGCCTGTGTATAACTTGGTTGTTTTTTAAAAATTTATCAAATAAAAAACCAAGAGAAATTTTTTTTACCCCAGGAATATTTAACTGCTCAAGACGGGCGGTGTCATAGCAATAAATAGTAAACTTAAACTTATTTTGTTCTAAATGTGAAATCAGTTCTTTCAGTAATTCTATTGAATATATACCAACACCTGACGGTTGGTTTGTAATCATACAGGCGTTAATAAGTATTTTCTTGCCTTTCATATTTTTACTATTCTGCAATAACTGATCTTAAAACTTTTTAAACAGAGTAATAATTTTATTTTACTTTCTTTTCAACAAAAGAATAGTTGTATAAAATAAAAATGTCTGACTGAATGTTTGTCTCCGCACCCCATTTTTTATATTTTCAAGCAGCATAGAAAGTGTCCTGCCTTTGCCAAAACTTATAAATTCATTCAGTATTTTTTTATCAGCATCTTTCATCTGACTAAAATAAGAATCTTTAAAAGCTATGGCCATTGCTATTTTTCTGCGTACATCTTTAAAGTTTTCTCTTTGTAAAAAAATTCTTTTAAATCTCTTTACAATAGAGTTGCTGTCATAATTTGTAGAAATATTATTATTATGTTGCCTGTAATAGATAGTTTTCTTTTGTAAATAAGCAATTTCTCCTAAAGCGCTTGCTGTCAATGCTGCCCAATAATCATGGTTTTCTGCCTCCAATGGTATTGTCGCAATCAGCTCTGCCAGTTTTTTGTTCACCATCATTGTACATCCGTAAGCAGGATTTTGAGCAAGAAGGTGAGCAAAACATAGCTTAGAAACTTTCGTTGCCTCGTAGTCTTTCTTTGATTTGATTATTTTCAGATTATTATCGGCATATTGAAAATTGGTATAAACAAGTAAAGGAGCTTCTTTATCGTGTTGTTTTTCTAACAGTTGCATTTCAGATAATGTATCCTGAATTTTGAAAGGCAACCAAAAATCATCCTGGTCGCAAAACATAAAATACTGAAATTCGCTGGCTGTGAAACTTAGCAGTTTAGCAAAGTTCTGACAACTTCCCAGGTTTTTATAATTATCCTGCACTATATTTATTCTTATATCCTTTGCTGCGTATTTGTTTATTATGCTTACTGTGTCATCGTCAGAACCGTCATCCCTGATGAATAACTTCCATTTTGTGTAAGTCTGAGTCAATAAACTATCAATCTGATCTCCTATATATTCTGCCCCGTTGAAAGAAGCGAGCACTATACAAAGACTTGCTTTATCATGCTTCATTGTATGTAATATTAAAAATCAGCCAAAATAAGGACGCAAAAAATTCAGATACAAGAGATCTACAGAAAAATACAACAGGGCAAAACCAAACACGATTAGCAGGGCTACATGTTTTGGTTTAATAATATACAAGTAAAAAGGTATTATAATAATTTGTACGATACTCAATAATTCGCTTATTCTAAATGCCAAAACGGGCACATTTGAGAATATTACAAAGGAGGCTGCTGCGATACAATAAATTTTAAGCAGCAACAATGCATATTTATTGTTTTCTAAAAGCAAATCACTTTTTAATATAAACACGACACATGTAAACAGTTGTATCAGGAACATCGTATTATGTATATTTATCTCAGTATAGACTCCCAACTCTAATAAGTCATTATATAATTGAATTTTATCGCTGATAATACCTAACTTAAATGCACTTAAAACCGTAATGATATTAACATGTAAAAAATGTAAGATGTAAGGAACAAATAACAAAGACAGATATACTTTTTTATTGATGCTTTTTGAACCTAAAAAATAAAAGGGTAAAAATATTATCATCGAATAATGAAACAGAAGACCTAAGCAAAGAAGCAATAAAAACCTGAAAAAATTCCTTTTTTGTATTTGCGGTATACAGAGTAACAGAATACCCGAGGCAATGCCGGCACGTATCTGAGTCATATCGTGCAAAATAAAAAAGTGACCGCAATAAACTATAGCAGACAAAAAAACAAGATCAGTAAGCCTTGGTATGGCTATAAATTTAAGGCCAATCCCAATGATTGCAAAAATCAAAAAACTCCAGGTAATGTTTAAGCTCAGGTAAGATTTGATGATACCTGGTATAAGATAATAAGCAGGCTCAAATAATGAATTGTACTGATAATCTTTAAAATAGTTTACCGGAGAGTCAAATGTATCAAAAATATCTGCATACGCGGTGGAGTCGAAATCAACGCCTGTTTGTCTTAAACCTGCAATTAAAATCAAAACGACAGCTATAACGAACAGTAAATACTTTTGAGGTATTCTAATATATTTTGAAACAAATAAGAAAGAAACAACAAAAAAAAATATTAAGTAATAAAAAAGCATTTAACTCCGGTTAATCTTTTCTACGTTGAATGTAAAGCTAATATTAAAATGATTTGCATCGCTGTGAGTTTTATATAGTGTATTAAACAGCTTTACCAAATCTATTAAATACAAAATGTAAAATTCCTCTACCGACAGACTTTAGTTTTGCCAGTTTGTCCTTTTCATAGCTGATTATTTTAAAGGGATCCAAAAAGAAAACGTTTTTCAGCATGTGACAAAAAAACATTTTATGTGATTTAAAATATTTAAAACCTACAAACAAACTGTTGCGCGTAATGTAGTATCTTCTTAAAGAATTGTGATTGCTAATTTCAATCTTTTGCCCAAAGAAATTTCTTATTGTAAAATCACCCAGCGAATGCTTCAGATGAACAAAATTGTCTTGTATAATTTTGTATTTATTTTTTCTTAACCGCAAACAATATTCATAATCCACATAGTCCATAAACAGCTTCTCTTCAAACAAACCTGTTTCTGTATAAGCCTCAAGATTTAACAGGTTACCCGAAGTCATAGCAATTTTTTTAACAGAATACTGTTCAGTCACTTTTGGTAAATGACCAGGATGTAAAACGTGGAAAGGAGTGATAATGCCGACTCGTTGAAATCGGGTTTTTATGTTTGCTATGCGATCTCTCATTTCAGAGAATTGATGATCGCTGAAGCTGCTGTCCTGATCCATTGTAAGAATCCAGCCACAATTGTTTTGAATCGCTATGTCACAAGCTATATTTAAAGCAGCAGCTATACCTGCATTCCGGTTTAGGAATCTGTAATTTGCACCAGGAAAAAAGCCTTCCAAATTTTCCTGGATTGAATCATCTTGTGTTTCTGAATTATCTATTACAATCAATTGATCAATACCGGAATAATACGTATGAATGTTTGAAAGAAAAGACGGAGCCGGATGATATAAAACAACTGCTGCAGCAATTTTATTGTCTTGCATATTATTAGCTTAATGATAGGGAAGACCTTTTGAAGATGCTTTTTTAAAAACTGCTTTTAAATAAATAAACTGCCGCTGGCAGAAGAAAAAATTCTTTTTAAAGTAATAATAATTATGGTGATAATGAAGCCTGCAAATCCAAAAATAACCGCGCCTTTCAGTCTTCCCATTTTCTTTTTTTCTAATGGAAACATGGGAGGATCTATAATTTGTATCAATGGTGTCTCTTTACGCAAAGTCAGTTTTGACAGCTCAAGATTTTTCACAAGTTCTGTATATAACGCTCCATTTACCTGCGCATCTACCTGTTTTCTCTGAATGCCTGTACGAACAATTTGCCTGGTAGGATTTACATTTAAGTCACTGGAAACAGCAATATCAAGAATATTACCGTTAATAAGATTTCTTATAGAATCAGTTTGGCGTTGTAAAATAGCTACGTTTTGCCTTATTTTTTTTACTTTGTAATCTGTGTAGTATTGTATTACTGTATTTACCAGTGTTTCTGCAAAAGTTTTTGCAAAAAATTCATCCTCATTTTTCATTTTAACAGAAATAATATCAGACCTTTTGTCTATTCTTTGGATGTCTAATAATGGTGAAAGTTCAGAAGAGATTTGCATAACAATACTGTCGCGTTGCCTGTTATTACCTTGTTCTTCACTGGTGAAAAAGATGCTTTTTTGCGTTTTATTTTTTTGATTCTTTTCTCCCAGCTTTAAATAATAATTAATAAGCAGTTCCTTTCCTTTATTAATTTCTACAGCTGTAAACAAAGTTTTTTGTATTAACCTGCGGCTGCTCATTAAATGCATAAGATTATCTCCTTCAAAAGCGCTGCCGGAACCACCGCCTATGTCAAGTCCGAATTGAGAGGCTATACCAGCATAAGCGCTTATGCTTCCGGAGCCGTCATTTTCGGAGGTGAAAGTTAATTCTGCAGTATAAACAGGTTTTTGAGACGAAGCGTAAATAATACCAATAATGGCTGCCACTAAACATGCTGAACCAATTATGATCCATTTTGATAAAAAGTAGCGCCACCATTTTTTTATGCTGTCAATAAGCTCAATTACTGATATCTCTTCTGCATTGTTTAATTTTGAATCTGCTTTTGTACTTGTAGCCATTCGCATTTAACTTAACAAAAATATTTTTATCAATACATTCATAATATAACTGTTTACAAAACTATTTTTTCAAGTTTATTAACAAACTTATTAAAACTCCTGCAAAGGAAGTTATAGCTGTTGATATTCCAATCAGCTCACCTGCCGTGAGTCTTCTTCTTTCTACTTCATGCTTTTTAGGCACAATCACTTCTGAGCCTGCAGTTACTTTGGGAAAACTTCTGAAAAATAAAAAATGGCTGGTCTTGCCGGCGCTTCCGTTAGGGTACAAAACATATATTTTACCTTTTCTTGCATTATCAGTGACGCCTCCCGCTCTTCCTAAATAATCTTCGAGGTTCATTTGCTTCTGGTACACAACCCGCGTTGGAAACAACACCTGTCCGCTTATTCTTACATCCATCTTTTCTTTTGGTATCGTAATTACGTCCCCCTCTTCCAATGTTAAATCATTTCGGCTTCCCGGAGTTGACAAGATGGTGCTTAAATCTACCGCTATTCTGTCTACGGGCCGTTGTATCTCCTGCATCACCCTGTCAGCAGTATCTTTTAACGTTTTCTGTATCCTGTTTATCTTTTCCGAATTCAGATCGTTAATTACGGTCTTGTTATTATTATTATTCCTGGTGATATATCCTCCCTGATCGTAAGCCTGCAAAGTAAGGCCCCCTGCCCTTTTAATGACGTCGCTTATTCTTTCATTCCTGTTTTCTAACACATACGCTCCGGGAAAAACAACTTCTCCTTCTATCTGCACCTGTATCTGGGGCTGGTATCCGGGTTTTTTTCTTACTGCTACCACATCGTATGGCTGCAGCCTGACTTCTGAGGCCGTTACATTCAGGTCGTTTACAGATGTAATATCAAATACCTGTGAAACCTTTAGGTCATTTAAGTTGAAAGAGTCAGTTTTAAAACGACGTCCTACTTCAATCCTTTGCGGAGTGGCAGCGTCTGTAAAGCCACCTGCTTTTAATATCAGGTCTTTTAAAGACATATTTTCGACAAAATTGTATGTACCTGTGTTTCTTACTTCTCCGGCAATGCTTACGGTTGTGTTTTCCCTGAGATTGCCAATTGAAGAAATGGTTACCGAATCATTGTTTTTTAAGAGAACGTTATTTGCGCCGCCCTGCATTACACTACGAGGATTAAAAGACACAACTTCAGGAGTCAGGTCTTCTTTGTCTCTTAGAATAGTTCCTCTGCCGTTGTAAGCGTCCTGCTTTAGTCCCTGGGCTTTCTGTATCAGGTCTTTTATTGTCATTCCCGGTGTTAATTCAAAATCACCAGGCAGGTAAACCGCGCCGGATATATTAACCCTGTTTACAAACCTGCCAATTGTTTTTTTGACTACAAAAGACTCGGAACGGGAAGGTTGGTAAGTTGAGAAATCTTTTTGGTTTATGTCCGTTATCCGGTTATCTATATCAGTTATTTTATAGGAAGTAAGGCTGGCGGTGTAAGCGCTGTCTGCGAAACCGCCGGCAAACTCTAATAAATCGCGAATCGTCTCACCTGGTTTAATCTCAAACAAACCGGTTCTTTTTACCTGGCCTTCCAGAGAAACTCTTACTTTGTAAGTTGGTATACGTATTACATCCTGGTCATGCAGATTAATGTTTCCTTTCTGGCCTGCTTTTACCAAAAAATCATACATATCGAGACTGTCAACTACTTTGCCATTTCTTACAATTTGTATATTACGCATGCTTCCAATGTCGTTAGGGCCGCCGGAAAGATATAACACATTAAACGCTGTAGCAAGCGATGGCAGCGTATAAGTGCCCGGTGTTTTAGCTTCACCTAAAACCGTTACTTTAATGCTTCTTATTCTGCCAATTGTTACGCTTACTTTTGTTAAGCCCGTTCTTATATTACCATAACCTGATGAGCTTAACCTGTTTTTAATTTTTTCCGTTGCCTGCTCAATAGTAGAACCAGCTACGTACATAACTCCGACATAGGGAATATTAATGTTGCCTTCCAGGCTCACTTTCAAATTGTATTTAGCTTCCTGGTATCCGTAAATATTAATATTGATTTCATCATTAGGACCGATAATGTAACCTACCGGAGTAGCAATGCTTATATTGGGCTCAAAAGAAAGAACGCCATTATTAAATATCTCAAGTCCGAATATTTTTTTAGGGTTAAGTACAGGTTTTGTATTATTTACAGTGTCCGAAAAACTTCTTTCGCCGTTATATGTATTATTGTTATCAGCCTGTTCATTTGAGGCATTTCTGTCATTATTACTTTTCGAAAATCTGCTGCCTCTGTTATTATCTCTTGCCATTGCTCTTTCCACCCTGCTCCGCAGGTCTTCGGCTTCATCAGCATCCATGCCTCTGTTTATTACGACATTGTAAGCCTGTTGGGCAGTTAAATTATTTTGCCGCAGATATCCTGTTATCTCGCTTAGCTGTGCTTCAGAGATGTCTGAAGATTTTACTCTTTCCAAATTAGATGGTAAAGACGGAAACTGAGCATACGAAGAGAAACAAATGGCGAAAAGAAGTACCGTAAAAAATATTTTGAGGTTCACTATACTGGATTCAAGGAATTAAAAAAGAGCGCAATTTAAATTTTTTTGCGTAACCGCAAAATTGAAAGAAAAGTCACTTGGTAAAGGAGTCATTATTTTACCACATTTGCACAAAGAAAGAAGAAAAATAAAAGTTTTTAAACAGCTGACATTTTTTTAAAGCAGATATTTTTACAAAAACTTATGAATAAGTTTAAAACATTTTTTTAGAGTAAGAAATATAGTTCCGTTCTTTATTTTCCTTTACCCTGAGCCATTACTTGTACAGTTTCTAAAATTATGGCCATATCTACAGAAAGCGTTTGATGATTAAGGTAAAGAAGATCTAACTGCATTCTCTCTATCATTTGATCTACGTTTTCTGCATATCCATATCTTACCTGCCCGATAGAAGTAAGCCCGGGCTTAATAGATAAAAGATTTTTATACTGAGGTGCTTTTTCAATGATCTTTTCAATAAAATAAAGTCGTTCAGGTCTTGGCCCTACAACAGACATTTGTCCTAAAAAAACATTTAAAAACTGGGGCAATTCATCCAGCCGGCTTTTTCTCATAATCTTCCCCCAGGCAGTTATTCTCGGGTCATTATCTTTAGCTAACTGCGGTCCCAGGTTTTCAGCATTATTACACATGCTTCTGAATTTATACATACAAAAAGGAGCTCCGTTTCTGCCAATGCGTTCCTGCCTGTAAATAACATTGCCGCCCGAAGTAACTTTTGTTATAATAACAAGAAGGGCGAAAAAAGGAAATCCGGTTATTAAAGCTGCAGAAGAAACGGTCAGATCAAAAATTCTTTTTAAAAAATACCAGATGTACTGGTTAAAGTCCTGCTGGGTGAAGACATTATATTCTTTATATGCAAAAGAAGAATACAGTTGCATATTAGTATCTATAGTTGGCGGGAATAATGAATTTTTATATTCAAAATCGCCCATATTGGTATAAAACTGGTATTTCAAAGGCAATCAAATTTGAGAATAAATAAAAAGACATTGGCACAACACTCAAATAAAGATACAATATATGCAGATTTTTTGATTTCCGTCTTACCATAATTTTTTTCCTAAAAAAAAATTTACCAGATTTACCTGTTTTATATCTAATTCCTGCTTAAAATTAAAAAATTATTTATTCATCTCCAAAATGCGTTGAAACCTTTTTCAAAGCTGAGCCTATAATCTGGTGCATATCGTAATACCTGTATTCGGCAAGACGCCCGCCAAAAATGACATCGGTTTCAATATCTGCCAATTCCTGGTATTTCTTAAATACTGCTGTATTCTTTGCATCGTTAATCGGGTAATAGGGTTCTTTTTCTGCTGTCCACTCCTGCGGGTATTCTTTTGTTATCACTGTTTTGGGCTGGGTGCCAAATTCAAAATGCTTGTGTTCGAGAATTCTTGTATACGGTACTTCTCTCTCCGTATAATTTACAACTGCATTTCCCTGGTAGTTCTCCACATCATGCACTTCATGATCGAACTGAAGGCTGCGGTACTCAAGCTGTCCGAACTGAAAATTATAATACTGGTCTATTTTACCGGTAAACACAACCTGGCTTGCAAGTGCGTTCCATTCTTCCCGGTTTTCGAAATAATCTATGCCCAACCTGACTTCTACATCTTTAAGCAATCCTTCTACAAGCTTATTATATCCGCCGATCGGTATTCCCTGGTATTTATCATTAAAATAATTATTATCATATGTAAACCTTACCGGCAATCTTTTTATAATGAATGCCGGCAGCTCGGTTGCAGATCTTCCCCATTGTTTTTCTGTATAGCCTTTTATCAGCTTTTCATATATATCAGATCCTATAAGCGACAAAGCCTGCTCTTCAAGATTTGCGGGTTCCTGTATATGAAGCAATTCAATTTGAGATTGTATTTTTTCCTTTGCTTCCGCCGGCGTTTTTACTCCCCACAACTGGTAAAAGGTGTTCATATTAAAAGGGAGGTTATATAATTTGTCTTTATAAACAGCAACCGGACTATTGGTGTAGCGGTTAAACTCGACAAAAGAATTTACATAATCCCAGATTTTTTTGTCATTAGTATGAAAGATATGAGCACCGTATTTATGAACATTAATACCTTCAACATTCTCACAATAAACATTGCCGCCTGCATGATTGCGCTTATCTATAATAAGGCTTTTTTTTCCTCTTTTCTTTGCTTCGTGAGCAAAAACAGAACCGAACAAGCCACTGCCGACAATCAAATAATCGTACTCTTTATTCAAACTCATTAATAAAAGATTTTATAATAGTAAAAACATTTTCCAGCTCATTTAGTTGTTTAAGCAAACAATTCTTTCATTTGTATTCTTTACAAAGCTTCGCCATCTCAGTCACACTTAATTGAGCATAAACAAAAAAAAGCAATAAGTTTTTATCTTATTGCTGAAGAAGAAATAATAATTAATTACAATTGAACTCAAAAATATCACAATACAATTCACATTTCATAAATCTCCAACTTTCTGCTTGTTTTAGCTTTAAACCGGGCGCAAATATAAGTAAATAATTACCTGCTGCACTCTTATTACACTTACCAACCGTAACGGAAAGGAAAAGCCTGCATTTTATATACTTCTTTTATATGGGTAAAAAATAAAGAGGAATGTTTAACCGCTATCGGATATTTGCAAATTACTATAGCAGAATATTTATAACATCTCCGTTTTATTTAAAGCTTTTTATAAAATATTTGAAAGCTAAAAAAGCATACTGCTTATCCCGGGTATATAGTAAATGGTTTAACAGGCTTCTCATCAGATCATATTTAAGCTTCAGGGAAAAGAGTAAATGCTGATCTCTGTAATACAAAACTTTAGCTCTCAGGATACTATTATATCTTACTTTATCAACATTTACCTTAAAGTTATTAATAGATAAATTTTGATATAAAACTGTATCTAATACATAAATATATTTGGAAGCTTTGTTTATTCTGTCAAAAAACCAATGATCTAAATAATCAAGAGGAAAATTTAAATTAAACCCGCCCAATTGCTTTACAAAGCTGACCCTTACAACAGTGCCAGAATTTATTCCGGTGATGTTACCGGTTAATTTACCTGTCTTATTAATGGCGTAATGATATTTTTTGAAAGTTGTTCTTACAGGTGCAATAATTTCTCCATTTGCTCTGACAACCGGCATAATGGCAACTATATCATCAGTTAAGCTATCTTTTTTCAATGTATCAAAAACATTCATGAAATACTCAGTGGTTAATTCGGTATCGTGATCCAGCAGCAACAGCCAATTACAATGATGCTTTATAGAAACTTCTGCGCCATAATTATAAGCTGTTGCTAATCCGGGGTTATTTTTATTATTAATATAAGATATGTAAGAAGGCAGCTCTTCTGCAGAATTAATCGTTTCGGGGCTGTTGTCGTAAATAATTACCTGTAATTTTAAATCTGTTGTTGTTTGAATATTTTTAATAAGATTAAATGAAGGAATATCTATAAATCTCTTTTTATAAATAACCAGGATTATTATCAGATCAGTTTTTTCCATAGAATTATTAAATATCCATTATCAGAGGTGTATAAAATAGCCGTGAAGTAAAAATATGTTATTAGCCATCTGCAATAATACCATAAAACCAGTACCACCAAAATCTTTAAAGGTTTAGAAGATATATTTGCACGATCAAAAAAAGCCAATAGACAAGACCTTAAAAAAATATTAATGTTAGTATCAGTTATTATTCCAAATTATAATCATGCAAAATATTTAAAGAAGAGAATAGACACCGTGTTAAACCAAACATATAAAAATTTTGAGATTTTAATTTTAGATGATTGCTCTGTCGATAATAGCAGGAATATTATAGAAGAATACCGAAATCAAGAAAAAGTCTCTGAAATAATTTTTAATGAAACTAATAGTGGTTCTACATTTAAGCAGTGGAATAAAGGTATTCGTTTAGCAAAAGGTGAATTAATCTGGATAGCAGAAAGTGATGATTTTGCAGAGCCGGATTTATTGCAAAATTTGCAATCAGAGTTTGTTGCAGATCCGGAATTAGGAATAGCCTATTGTCAGTCTAACATGATTAATGACAAAGACGAAGTAACCGGAAGCTGGCAAAGCTGGACTGATGATTTAAGCAGAGAGCTTTTTAAAACCCGGTTTAAATACGTGGGAAAGGATTACATTAAGGACTATCTTATTTATAAAAATACAATTCCGAATGCAAGTGCAGTATTATTTCAAAAAAAGTATTATGAAAAGATTGGAGAGGCAGATGAAACTGTATTAAAATGCAGTGACTGGTTAACGTGGATCAAGCTATTGACAATAAGTAACGTTGTATACGTGCCTCAACATTTAAATAACTTCAGGTTTCATGATGAAAGTGTTATAGCCAGGGTAAAAAAAACTGCAGATCAGGAGTATATTGGCACCTATGTTATGTTTATGCGTATCACTCTTCATCATCTTCTTAAAACTAAGTTTTCAGATAGTAAAAATTTTAAAATTATAATAAAGAAGAACCTCAGAATAATCGTTAAATTATATATCCTTCAAGGTCTTTTTTATATTGAAAAAAACAACTGGATGAAAGGGGTAAGCATAATAATCAAAACAACCTTTGGCTCAGTAAGAAATTTTGTGTTTACATCAGAGCTTATTATTAATAAAATGTTTAAAACCAAAGCGTTTTAAAAGATACCGCTAATGGATATCTTAATCTTTTTGCGGTAAAAATTACTGTTGTTGTCCGGACAACAAACATCCGGTAAATAAGCCAGCTTTTTATTGAAATTTTATTAATTTTTATAAAACTCTATAATAATTATGTCAGTAATAAAAAAATAATGAAATTTATCATTTAAAAAAAACCAAAGCGAATGCTGAAATATAATGAATTAAAGTCAGGGGATCTTGTAATGGCAGAATATGACGGAAAACTGAGAGAAGGAGAAGTAAGAAACGTAGATAATCTTGACAAAATGGTATGTGTTTTGACAACAGACGACCAGGAGTTCTGGTACGATCCGAAACATCTTACCCCTATCGCTGTAGATGAAGCGCAGTTATTTAAGCTTGGCTTTCAAAAGCAGGCCAACGACGATGGATCGGTTAAGTATTCAAAAGGAGCTTTCAGGCTGCTTATTCATCATCCTGATGATTTTACAAATTTTCAAATGTGGTACCGCGAAGATATGCGGCATATAAAACAACCGATATATGTACATGATCTTCAAAATAAATATCTTGATATGACTAAAATTCCTCTTTTAAAAAGCAATTGATTTATAGATGCTTTATAAGAACGGGCAAGTTTAAAATAACAAGATGTTTTGTCATACCAATACTCTGACTGGGTTTTCTTCCGTTGGTTCTGCATTATAAACCCAGTATATAAGCAAATACCAGCGGAGCTACAATGGTGGCATCGCTTTCAATAATAAATTTAGGTGTATGAATATCTAACTTTCCCCAGGTAATTTTTTCATTTGGTACAGCCCCGCTGTAGCTGCCATAGCTGGTTGTGCTGTCGCTTATCTGGCAGAAATAGCTCCAGAAAGGTATTTCGTGCATCTCAAGGTCCTGGTACAACATTGGTACAACACAAATCGGAAAATCTCCGGCAATGCCGCCGCCAATCTGGAAAAATCCAATGCCTTTTCCGCTGCTGTTATGCTTATACCAGTCACTAAGCCAAACCATATATTCGATACCGCTTTTCATAGTGCTTGCTTTCAGCTCGCCTTTGACAACATAGCTCGCAAAAATGTTTCCCATCGTGCTGTCTTCCCAACCGGGAACAATGATGGGCAGATTTTTTTCTGCTGCTGCAATCATCCAGCTATGCTCTTCGGGTATTTCATAATTCTCTTTCATTACCCCGCTCAGCAGCAGCTTATACATGTACTCGTGCGGAAAATACCGCTCGCCTTTGTCTTCAGCATCTTTCCATATTTTATGTATGTGCTTTTGAATGCGGCGAAAAGCCTCTTCTTCAGGGATGCAGGTATCCGTAACCCGGTTAAAACCCTTTTCAAGCAGCTCCCATTCTTCTTTAGGCGTCAGCTCGCGATAATTAGGAACTCTTTTATAATGGGAATGAGCAACCAGGTTCATAACGTCTTCTTCCAGATTAGCTCCGGTGCAGCTTATTATCTGAATTTTATCTTCGCGTATCATTTGCGCCAGCGAAATACCTAACTCTGCTGTGCTCATGGCGCCGGCAAGCGTAACCATCATTTTTCCGCCTTCAAGCAAATGTGTTTCATATCCTTTTGCTGCATCAACCAAAGCAGCAGCATTGAAGTGACGGTAATGATGCTGTATAAACTGAGAAACCGGGCCTTTGTTCATAGTAACTTATTGCGGCAGCAAAAGTAAATAATTGAAGCATAAGAGAGGCTAATAAATTAATCAAAAAAGCCCCCGGGATATGAGAGCTTTTTGATTGTTGTTTGTTTCTATCTAAAGGGGTTATTTCTTTGTTTTTTTAAATAAGGAAACTTCGTTGCTGTCGGTAACTTTAATAATAACAGATTCCTTTTTATTTTCGCCCGATATGTAGTAAGCCGCTTCGTCGAAACCATCGAAACGAATGGCTTCTTTTGCTTCATAACCTGCAAATTTTTTGGCAAGAATTCTTTTTGCCTTTACAGGTAATTCGTCCGGCGTAATGCTTCTGCTTCTGCCAATGATATCGCCTGCAAAGTTGTAGTACACTTCCATATTGATATTGTCTGCTGTAAACGCTGCTTTGGTATAATCATGTGTTACAAGCCAGGTAACATTTGATGCCTTTTTAAATTCTGTTTCAAAATTTGCAAGTATTGCAGAGCTAACTTTTTTAGGTGCAGCAAAAGCGCCTGCGGCCAGTGCAACTGCTAATACTGCAGTAATAATTATTTTTTTCATAAAAAGCTTTTTTGGTATTTTATTTAATTTGGTTTTCAAGTCAAAAGTATAAGCACTGCTTCTGCTTCAAAAGCCAATTGTGATGAAGTGTAATCCTAAAATGCAGAATGGCGATAAGCAGCAAAACATGCGTACTCCTCAGTTAGATGAAAAGCAATGTGGAAGCGCGTTTCAACGAATTTTTTTTAAAATAATTTTCTTATTGCCGCATCCTTTACATAATAAAAAAATAGGGAAGAAACCGGATGAACGGTAAATGGGTTAGCAGCCGCTGTAAGACCTAAGACAAAAACAGAAAGGCCGCCGGTGCAGTTTTTTGATAACCTGTTTTATTTTACAAACAATAACAGCCATTGCAGGCATTATTGTTGCTTTAAAAGAAACGCTTAAAAAAAGCAATACTTAACTGCAGCAAATCATCCTATGAACTTTCTTGCTCATTCATATTTATCTTTTAGCCATCCCGAAATACTGGTAGGTAATATGATCAGCGATGTTGTAAAAGGTAAGAAAAAATTTGACTATTCACAAGGCGTTCAGCAGGGTATTTTTTTGCATCGCCAGATAGATACATTTACTGACACTAACGAAGCTACAAAACAAGCTGCAAAATTTTTAAAGCCTGCCGCAGGCTTGTACGCAGGTGCATTTGTGGATGTAGCTTATGATCATTTTTTAGCGAACGATTTAAATGAATTTACAGACGACTCGTTACAGCAACATGCCATTAAAACATACAGCACTCTTACTGAGTACAAACATGTTTTGCCGGCACCGTTTCAATCTATGCTTCCATACATGCAATCTCAAAACTGGCTATATAATTACAAAAGCATTGAAGGTACCAAAAGAGGTTTTGACGGCGTTGTAAGAAGAGCCAGTTATTTAAACAGCAGCACAGAGGTTTTTGATTTATTTAAAGAACATTATACTTCTTTACAAATGTATTATAACACTTTCTTTTCCCTGGTGAAAGAATTTGCTGTTTTACAGTTTAAACAATTAACCAATAAATAAGTATTTATCTTTAACTCAAATAAACAACTACATGAAGAAAACTATTTTTTTGGCAGGATTTGTATTGGCAGCACAATTTGCAATGGCACAACCTAAACCTGCAGACCTTGACAAAAGCCCTATGGACATGAGCTATTATCCCTCAAATTACCCGATTTTAAAAATGCAGGGAAAGGCTGCCGGAGAACCATCAGCACGTCTTGTATATAGCAGGCCGCAAAAAAAAGGAAGAGAAATATTTGGCCAGGAAGTAAAGTACAATGAAGTATGGAGATTGGGCGCTAACGAAGCCACCGAGCTTGAATTATTTAAAAATGCTGTCATTGGCGGAAAGAAAATTCCCAAAGGCCGGTATACATTGTATTGCATTCCTACACAAACAAAATGGACAATAATTATAAGTAAGGACAATTACAGCTGGGGCAGCTTTACGTATAAAAGTGATAAAGACGTGGCCCGGATAGATGTGCCGGTTCAAAAAAATAATGAGATAACCGAAGCGCTCACCATGTATTTTGATACGAATAACCTGGAAATACTTTGGGATAATAATAAAGCAGAAGTGCCGGTAAGTTTTTAAGCTTAATGAGCTTTTTAAGGTAAACCCGTTCATTTATTATGACGGGTTTTTTTTATACTATTTAGAAATGAGAAAACAAATATTTTCTCCTGTTCTTTCATTTTTTTTTAGCATTCAGTAATAATTGTTTATTTAATGAAACTGGTTAGACATTTTTCTATTTACTATTATTGCAGATATTTTATATAGTAAAAGTGTTTGATATTGTATTGATTAAAAATTGGCAGCGTTAAAAAAATACAACTGATTATGTGCGGTATAGCAGGAATATTATCACCGGATAAACGAAATGTAAGCAAAGAGCGGTTGCAAATAATGACTTCGGCCATAGAGCATCGCGGTCCTGATAATGAAGGATTTTGGCTTAACACCGAACATTCTGCCGGCTTCGGACATCGTCGTTTATCCATCATAGATGTAAGTGATGCCGGTTTTCAGCCAATGCATTATTCAGACCGGTATACTATTACTTACAATGGAGAGATTTACAATTATTTAGAACTTAAAGAGGAGCTTACAAAAAAAAACTGCGTATTTGCTTCAGATTGCGACACAGAAGTGGTGCTGGCAGCTTATGCCTGTTATGGCCCCGACTGCCTTCAATACTTTGATGGAATGTTCGCTTTTGCTATTTGGGATCAGCAGGAAAAAACAATCTTTTGTGCACGCGACCGCTTTGGCGAAAAGCCTTTTTATTATACCTGGCTGTCAAAACAACAAGAGTTTGTTTTTGCAAGTGAAATGAAGGCTTTATGGGCAGCAGGAGCTCCAAAAAAAATGGATAATGAAATGCTGCTTAATTATCTGACCCTTGGATGGGTTCAAAACCCGGTAAACAAACAGCAGACTTTTTATGAAGACATACTTTCTTTGCCGCCCTCTCATTATCTCTTATATAAATTTCAACCAAATAATGAACCTTATCTTACAATAAAAAGTTATTGGGATATTGACAAAAAGAGCGGGATAATAAATGTCTCAGAGAATTTAGTAAAAGAAAATTTTATTGAATTATTTACTGCTTCGGTCAGGCGAAGATTAAGAAGTGATGTTGCAACAGGTTCAAGCATAAGCGGAGGTTTGGATAGTTCGGCTATTGTAGCTGTGGTAAATAAATTATTAAATGGCGCCGCAAAACAACAAACATTTTCAGCAATATTTCCGGGTTTTGAAAAAGATGAATCCGGGCAAATAGGGGTGTTAACTGATCATTTTAATATAGATAATTATAAAGTAACGCCTTCGGCAAATGATCTTATTAACAACTTCGAAAAATTAATATATCACCAGGAAGAACCTTTTCAGTCTTCCAGCATTTATGCACAGTATAAAGTGTATGAGCTTGCAAAGCAAAAAGGAGTAACCGTTATTTTAGACGGACAGGGAGCTGACGAAACAATGGCGGGTTATTCTAAATATTACCAATGGTTCTGGCAGGAAAAAATTGCCGGTGGCAAATGGAATGAGGCTAAAAAAGAAATAAAAGCAGCCAGACGAAATGGCCAGGAAATTTCGTGGGGACTGAAAAATTACGCAGCAGCTTTTTTACCCGGATTAACTGCTAAGCAACTGCAGAAAAATTCATATAAAAAACTATCAGAGCATCCTGATCTCACTTACGACTTCTTTTCGCATAACTATAATAAGACGAAAATTTTTAAGCCTGCCGTAACTAATTTAAATGATATTTTATATTTTAATACTATGCAGTTTGGGCTCGAAGAGCTGCTTCGTTATGCCGACAGAAATTCTATGGCCCATTCGAGAGAAGTAAGATTACCTTTTCTAAGTCACGAACTGGTTCAATTCATTTTTAATCTTCCCTCATCATTTAAAATAAAAGAAGGTTTTACAAAGCAATTGCTGAGAATTAGTATGAATGATCTTTTACCTGCATCCATTGTATGGCGAAAAAATAAAACAGGTTTCGAGCCTCCCCAAAAGCAGTGGATGCACCACCCGCAGATGGAAGAATATGTACACGAAAGCCGCAGAAAATTGGTGCAGCGCGGAATTTTGAAGCAGGATGTTTTACAAAAGCCTGTACGCCATCAAACGGCCCATGAAGCCGACAATTTTGACTGGCGTTATTTGTGCGCAGCTCAATGCTTATAATCTTTTATACGGGCAAATCCTTCATCTTTGCACCTCAAATAATAATCCTGGAATTAAATTACTATGAAACTTGCAACAAGAATAATACATGCCGGAGCAGAGCCTGATCCTTCCACAGGCGCCATTATGATCCCCGTTTATCAAACATCTACTTATGTGCAAACCGCGCCGGGTCAAAATAAAGGATACGAATATGCCCGTTCTCAAAACCCAACCCGTACTGCATTGGAAAGCGCTTTTGCTGTGCTCGAAAATGCAAAGTTTGGTTTAAGCTTCAGCAGCGGGGTAGCGGCAACAGATGCAGTTATAAAATTATTATCCCCAGGCGACGAAGTGATTGCAAGCAATGATTTGTACGGGGGCTCTTACCGGTTGTTTTCGAAAATATTTCAAAAGTTCGGCATTAAGTTTCATTACATAAATATGCTGGATGCTAATCACATCAGCGATTATATAAATAATAATACGAAGCTGATATGGATAGAAACGCCTACCAACCCATTGATGAATATAACGGATATTGAAGCAGTTGCAGCAATTGCAAAACAACACAAAATAATGGTATGCGTTGATAACACTTTCGCTTCGCCATATCTTCAAAACCCTCTTGATCTCGGCGCTGATATCGCGCTGCACTCCGCTACCAAATATCTTGGCGGGCATAGTGACGTTATTCATGGTTGCCTTATGCTGAATGATGCAGAATTAAGAGAAAAGCTCTTTTTTATTCAAAAAAGCTGCGGCGCAGTACCTGGTCCGCAAGATTGTTTTCTTGTGCATCGCGGCATTAAAACCTTGCACGTGCGTATGCAGCGGCATTGTGAAAATGGAGAAAAAGTAGCTCATTTTCTTCGTAATCATCCAAAAGTAGAAAAAGTATACTGGTGCGGTTTTGAAGATCACCCAAACTATCAAATTGCTAAGAAGCAAATGCGCGGATTTGGAGGAATGATGAGTTTTACTTTGAAAGATGACAGTAAAGAAACAGCTTATAAAGTATTATCATCAACAAAGGTTTTTGCATTGGCCGAAAGTTTAGGCGGCGTAGAGTCGCTTATCAATCATCCTGCAAGCATGACGCATGCATCTATACCGAGAGAAGAAAGAATAAAAAATGGTCTCTCAGACTCTTTAATCCGTTTGAGCGTAGGCATTGAGGATGCCGATGATCTTATTGAAGATTTGAACCAGGCGATGGAATGATGTGAATTTTTAAAAACATGGTGAATAAAACAAGCAAAAATTATCCTCAATAGGTTAATATCTTCATACCACCTAAACTTTTTATTTTTTCTGGAAGCTTATTCTTAGCTTTACCTAAATCTCTTATATAAATTAATTAATATGTTATCAGAACAGATCGCAAAATTTGTTGAAACAGAGCAGGCCAACAACCCATCGGTTAAAGTCGAATTTAAAAAGCGGAATACTATTATCGGTCTTTTTGTAAAGTTGAACGATTACGATGAATTAAAGTCTAAAAACTTTTGGAGGCTCGTTACAGAACCTAATCTCGAAAGCTGGCACAAGTCTAAAGATATAAACAATGCAAAAATGTTTAACGGCAGTGAATTTACACGTTTATCCCTTTTAAAGAAAAAAGCTGAACTGAAATAAATAGTTAGCTAAAAGTTTTATTTTTTAAAAAAACAGCAGGTAACGAACGGAAAGTTTGTTACCTGCTGTTTTTAACGCAGAAAAGACAACATTATCTATATGTTTATAACGTCTTCATTCCCTTATTCCTGTTGTTTTACCTGAATTAACGATTATTTTAAAATGTGCAGATTTTATAGAATAATTTTTTCATTTCTTTGTACAACGTAGTTTTTACTTTATACATAGTTATATTAATAAAAACTTGTTTAAGTCTGTCTTGTCTTTATAAGACGCTTCTTTGATTTCTTTAAAATAAATTTTCTAAATGGCAAGGCTTACAATAAAGGAGCTGAGTAAAATACTTGCAGTATCATTTAGTGAATTTAAGAGAAACGAACCTCTGAGGCTTGCCGGGGCTACGGCTTTTTTTACCACATTTGCATTACCACCCATTTTAATAATCCTCGTTCAGATAATAGGACTCGTATTTAATATTAAAAATTTACGGGATAAATTTTTTGTACGTCTTGCAGAAACGCTGGGAAAGCAGAGCACTGGGCAGGTTAAGGTGATCTTTGCGGGGTTTACATCTTTAGCAAAAAACTGGATGATAACAATAGGAGGTTTTATTTTTTTAATGTTTGTCGCTACTACTCTTTTTAAAGTAATCAAAGACTCACTCAACCAACTGTGGAACGTAAAAGCAGAAACAAAAAGACCTTTTAAATTACAGCTTAAGAACAGGGCAATATCAATGATTGTAATATTAATTGCAGGGTTTTTATTTATCGGGGGAATGCTTGCCGAAGGATTGGAAAGTATATTTCATCAGTACACAGGCGAATTGCCAAGACCAACTGCCAGCTTTTTAAATACCGTCGTAAACCATGGAATTTCGGTGATTATAGTTACTGCGTGGTTTGCCATATTATTTAAAGTGCTGCCCGACGCCAAGGCTTCATGGAAGGTCGTTATTGCAGGCGGGTTTTTTACCGGTATACTTTTTACCGCAGGTAAAATAATTATCCGTTATGCCTTATCTTTTGGCAACATTACCAATATTTTCGGCGCTTCGGGCTCATTTGTTTTATTGTTGTTATTTGTATTTTATTCATCTTTTATTTTATATTTCGGAGCCTGTTTCACTAAAGTATACGCGACATTTACAGAAGACCCGATAAAACCGGGGGAACATGCGGTGAAATACAAGATGGTAGAGATAAAGAGTACAGACTTAGATTAAGTTAGTTAATAGGTCATTAAGTCATTAGGCTAATAAGACAATTAGTAATTATTATTAACTCAAAATTTATTAGGGGCAAAATTCAAAGTTATTGTATACGTCATTTTATGTTTAAGCTATAATTATAAAACTAATAAAAGTATTTTAAAGGGTTTATACACCTATTAACTTACTGACCATTGACCAATGACTTACTAATCAATGCCCTATTGACTCACTGACCCATTGACTGATTAACTTAATCTATTCGCACAATATCAGCTCCTAAAGCATTTAAACGAATATCTATATATTGATAACCTCTGTCAATCTGTTCAATATTCTGAATAATACTTTTTCCTTCTGCACTTAAAGCCGCTATAAGCAAAGCAACGCCGGCCCGAATATCAGGACTGCTCATAGTAATTCCGCGAAGCGGGTATTTTCTTCCCAAGCCTATGACAGTAGCGCGGTGAGGATCGCACAAAATAATCTGCGCACCCATCTCCATAATTTTATCAACAAAAAATAAGCGGCTTTCAAACATCTTCTGGTGGATGAGCACACTGCCTGCTGCCTGTGTTGCCACAACTAAAACGATACTTAATAAATCAGGTGTAAAGCCAGGCCACGGGTTGTCGGAAATAGTTAAAACAGACCCGTCGAGAAAAGTTTGAATTTCATATTTTTCCTGCGGCGGGATGTAAATATCATCTTCTCTGAATTCCATTTTTATGCCAAGCTGAGCAAACTTTTCAGGAATGATACCAAGATGCTTAACTCCTGCATTCTTAATGGTTATTTCGCTTTGCGTCATAGCTGCCAGGCCTATAAAACTGCCTACCTCGATCATATCGGGAAGCATCTTATGCTCCGTTCCGGCTAATTTGTCTACACCTTCGATGGTTAAAAGATTACTGGCAATACCTGTAATTTTTGCTCCCATCCGGTTAAGCATTTTACATAATTGCTGCAGATAAGGCTCGCAGGCAGCATTATAGATAGTAGTAGTTCCTTCTGCCATTACCGATGCCATTAATATATTGGCAGTGCCGGTGACGGATGGTTCATCCAGCAGCACAGAGATTCCTTTTAATCCGTCAGTTATTAACTGGAAATAATGTTGCTCATTATCAAAGTGAAAATGAGCCCCCAGCTTTTGGAAACCTATAATATGTGTGTCTAATTTTCTCCGTCCGATTTTATCACCGCCGGGCTTTGGGATATAGGCTTTTTTAAACCTTGCCAGCATAGGGCCGGCCAGCATCACCGAACCTCTGAGCTTCCCGCTTTTCTTTCTGAATTCGTGTGAGCTTAAATGATCTGCATTTACATTATCCGCCTGGAAAGTACAGGTATCACGTGAAGTTCTTTCTATCTTAACACCCATTTCTGCCAGCAATTCTATCTGCAGGTTTACATCAGTGATGTCAGGAATGTTTGTGATGGTTACCTTTTGGTCAGTAAGCAGAACAGCAGAAATAATCTGCAGCGCTTCATTTTTTGCTCCCTGGGCGGTTATTTCACCTTTTAACTTTTGGCCGCCATGCACCTGGAAACTGCTCACTAAAAACGTTTTTTATTACCTCCGAATTTATTGTTATTACGGTTATCGCGTCCGTTGGCGCTTCCGTTATTTGGCGTATTGCGGTTATCGCGATTTATTCCGTTGCCCGCGTTGCGGCTATCGCGATCACGACTCGTTCCGCCAATACTGCCATCGCGGCCGCCTGCGTTGCTGTCACGTGGATTACGTTGAAAAGATCCTGTGCTATTATTGTTATTACTACGCTTAAATCTGTTTTCTCCAAAACCACTGCCAGCGCGGTTATCGCGATTTTCGTTAGGGCGGTAAAGTTTTACAAAAGGAGTGCTGTCAAACTCAAGCTGGCCGTTGGTGATGACATTTAATTCTGCTCTGATGCCATCATCATGCACAAGCTCTTTGTGCCAGTTGCTGTAGGCAAGCTTCATATAGTATGCGATTGAATTAGCAAAACCTACACGTTTTTCCTCATTATCTTCCTTTAAAGCTTTGTCAATTATGATTTCAAGGTTTTTGCCTAAATGTGAATACTTTGGCTTGCGCTTGGGGTAAGGAAGCGGATCAGGCTTTTGCTTGTATGTTTCTTTTGTAGGTATCGGGTAGGGGCAATCTACATCGAGCTTAAAATCGCTTACAAAAAACAAATGATCCCACAGCAAATGCCTGAAATCCTCCACATTTTTCAAATGCGGATTTAAAGTTCCCATCAGTTCAATCACTACCTGCGCCTGCTGCTGGCGCTTCTGCCTGTCCTCTATTGTCAGCACATACTCAACCATGCGCTGAATATGTCTTCCATATTCTCTCATCGTTAAATAATTCCGCTGCGTATTGTATTCCATGTAAAAAGATTAATAAGCAAATGTAGTAAAGCTTTTGCTAAGGAAAGAATAATGTAAACTTTCTCTTTGGCCCGGATTATTACCAACGATTTTTATAAATGATTATTGAATTAAAACCGGTATATTTTTAAATGTATCATTTCCCGAAACCTGCAGATGATAAACTCCGGCGGCTAAGTAACTTTTTAATTTTATTGACTGGTTAGCAGAACCTCCGTTATGAACAATACTGCCCTCGTATATTTTCTGACCTGTATTGTTTGTTAAGCTTACATTATAATTTCCCTTACTGACATTTTTGAAAATTATATTTAGTGAACTGTTTTTAATTCCCCCTGACACAACAGAAATAGTGGCCGGATTGATATCCATATAGACTTTTACGACCTTGCTGAATTTTACTTCCCCTGATTTTTCAAAATACTTTATCCGGTAATAATTTTGTCCGTTGAGAGGATTTTCATCAAACCATGTATAAGGGGAAGAAACGTTAATACCCGCATTTACCTTAGCGTTTACTAAACCTGCTGCTGCAAACTGTTGGGCGTTTGCTGACTTTTCCACTTCGAACCTGTCTGTATTATTTTCTGACCCTGTTGTCCATTCCACCTCAATTCCTTTGTCTTTTGCATAAGCTTTGATACCTGGCATTAGCGGAAGAAGATAACGGGAAGGTTTAAAGATTATTCTGAAACGGTCGGATGCAGCAGACAAAGTATCTGCAGTAATGGCAAAAGGAATCATTGCTGAACCTTCATTGTCAAGCCGGGTGTCTGTATGCAAAAAGACGTCTTCGAGATAACCATTTATATTTTCTGCAAAATTCTTCAAAGCAATTTTCAAAACATAATTTTTTGCTGTTAAGTGCCATACTTTCAGAGGAATTGTATCAGAGGCTGTCACCGGCTTTCTGCCTTCAATACTCAAAGTTTCTCCGTTTCTTTCAATGGCTATATTTTCGCCCTCGTTTGTAAATTTGTAAGAGTCTTCGCCGCCAAGAGATGGGCTGAAGTCATCGGAAAAATAGGCAGCAAGCCCGTCCGCTGACCTTTCTCCTGTTTCCTTATCTGTCAGTAAAAGATGCAGGGATAGTTTAGCCATGCGATTGGGTGATCTGAAAACAGCTCTGTAATTGCCTGTTTTGTAAGGTTCTTTAAAAGTAACAGAAGGAGCAGGACCTGTAGTCTGAACAAAGAAAGCCTGGCCCGATTGAATATTATTATCAATTTTAGAAGTATCGTTGCTGCTGGCGCCGGCGACGCCAATAGTCCGGTTAAAAGCTACATAACCCCCTCTGCCATTTGATCCGCCGATGGTAGCGTCAAAAATATACATGGTACCTGCAATATCTGCCAAATCTATTAATAACCAGTCAACGGGTGAAGCATAAGGATTGGCAATAAAAGTATAAGCGCCCGTTGCAGCAGACAGTTCAGGCATACCTGGTGTACCGCCTGCTCCCTGAGCTTTCAAGGTCATCGTACCGGTTACGAGTGCACCTTTAGCACGAAGGGTGGTAGGAGAAGCAGGAGGAGTATTACTGTTAAGATTTGTGCTTCTGCTTCCTCTTATCAGAATTGAATACGGCGTTCCTGCTGCCATCTGACTGCCTGGTGAGGTAGCAGCCACCCACGCCTGCGTACTTTTATCATACGTAAAAAGTGATGGATTATTGGTACGAGTTTCATCAAAACTGTTCGCGCTTCCTCCCCTGCCGGTAATATGCGTACCAAAACCGGGCACGGGATCAATATTGCCTGAAGTTGTATTTGGATTATTTACACCTTCCATCCAGTTGGCCCTGATGCTGCCGGCAGTGTTAACCGGGGCAGTTAAAAACCGGAAAGCTCTTTTGGGAGGAATAAATCTCTCCACAATTACGTCGCCGGTTATAGGCGCAGAGGCCAGAGAAGTGACAGGAGCAACTCTTGCAGTACCTGTAACGGAAGATTTTAAAGTGAGAAATCCGCCCGATATCAGATTTCCGTTCGAGACAGTCAATACATCTGTCAGCTTTAGTGTATCGTACACTGTTACTCCTGCAGTGTTATTGATAGTAAGCGCCTTAATATATTTTCCGGTTAAAGATCCTGCGGCAAGTTGCTGGGCAGCGGTGCCATTCATTTCAACAGTTCCGTTACTGACGTCAATGGCGTCTGCACTTGTAACGCTGCCCGCTATTTTTATTGTTGACGCCGCTACGGTTACTGCTCCGTTACCTGAAACTGATAAATCATTTGTGCTTACACTTACTGCGTTAGCCATATTCATTTTCGCTCCGTTAACTGTAAGTATCGTCTGTGCAACCGAGACATAAGAAAGGAATAAGAAAAGTATAAAACTGTAATAATACTTTATTTGGGGTAAAAGTTTCATAGCAGGGCTAATTGCTTAAAAGAAGTTATGATTTAAAAAATATTCTCATTAGGGTTTTTAATGGTTTACCTGCAATGCGTATTTTTCGAGAACTGTTACCAGCTCTTTCAGGTTTATGGGTTTGCTGATATAATCATCCATTCCGGCCATCATGCATTCCTCCCTGTCGCCCTGCAGACTGTTTGCTGTCATAGCTATAATAAAAGGTTGCTCAGCAAGGCACAGGCGGATCATTTTTGTTGCTTCCAGTCCATTCATCACGGGCATTTGAACATCCATCAGTAAAACATCATAGTTACGCTGGCTTACTAATTCCAATACCTCCTGGCCGTTGTTGGCAATTTGAGGTTCATATCCCAGCTTGCTTAAAATCTTTTCTGCAAACTTTTGATTTAGCTTATCATCTTCGGCAATCAGAATACTTAACGGATATTGTTTTGAAAAATCAACGGAAAGTTTCTGTTTATTATTTTGCTCTTCCTGTGCTATTTCAATGCCTTTTTGCCTTAGACCGCTAAAAATCTGTTTACTTAATATATGATGCCTGACTGGTTTATTTAAAACTGAGCTAAAAAGAGCGGGATATTGTCTGAAGCGCTCATCACCAGCCCTATTTAAAAGAATAACCGGCAAATCTTCGTAACGTCCCTTTATAAGTTGCGCAAGCTGTATCCCGTCCATTTCCGGCATCTGCAAATCAGTAATGACTAAGCTAAATGTGTTGTTTTTTGTCAATATTTCTAAAGCCTCCTTACCCGATCCGACCAATACCGGAGCAAGTTTCAATTGTAATAACTGACTTTTGAGTGAATTTCGTACGGTTGCATTATCATCTGCTATTAATATTTTTTTACCTTCCAGTCCTGCAAATTCAAGGTTAGAATGAGCATTCAAAGCCTGCACACTTATTCTTGTCCATATAGTAAATTTAAAAGCTGTTCCTTCTTTTTCCCGACTCTCCACTTTTATAGAGCCCTCCATCAGGCTTACCAATCTTTTGCACATAATTAATGTAAGGCCAATACAAACATTGGTTTCTGCAAATGTTTCGGGTTTCGATAAATCGTTTGCTACCTGCATAACCCGCGCAGCCGTCATTCCCTCACCGCTGTCCCGGACTTCAAATTCGAGTTTTATTCTGTTGTCACCCTGGCTCTGCCTGTTATGTACGCCAATAAAAATTTCTCCACGCGTTGTAAACCTGAATGCATTCTCTATTAGGTTCATCAATATTTGCCTGATTCTGAATGCATCACCGACTATCCGGAGTGGAACATTATCATCTATGTGATACACAAGATCAAGACCTGTCTGTGACGCTTTTGCTGCAAACACATCCAGCGCCTCCTCTATGCTGTTGCGCAAATCAAAATCTTTTGTCTCGAGCTCGTTACCGGATTCGACTTTTGAATATTCGAGGATATCATTCATTAAAATGTCGTTAATAACAGTCAGAAGGTTTTCTCCTGAGTTTTGAATAGTTGTAATATATTCCCGTTGCTCAGCGGTAAGATTTGTTTCATTTAATAGTGCAGCCATTCCCATTACCGCATTCATAGGCGTGCGTATTTCATGGCTTATCTTTGATAACAAAAGCTTTTTATTCTTGTTCAGGAGTTCAGCTTCCCGGTGGGCTTTCTGTTCGTTTATCTTAGCATATGAAAGCAATTCACTCCGCTCCTGCACCTGGCTTTCCAGGGCTGCATTTAATCTTTTAACTTTATTAATGCGCAAATTATAAAAGATAAACATTCCTGTTGCAGCCAGACACAGCGCCAGCACTTTTAACCAGCCCGCTATTAAAATAAGTAAAAAAAGTAAATTCTGTGTTATTAAAAGGACATGAATTGTGCTCATTAGGGGTTTGTATTTAAGTTGCCCATTTATATTTCTTCAATTGCTTTTATTGTTTGTGTCTTTGTTTCAAAAAATTCTTTTACCACATTCAGGGTTTTTTTGTGTATTACCAATCGTACGTAATGCCAAGTACATAGTATCTTTCTCTGGAGACAGGGTTAAAAACATACAACGGTAATGTCCATTTACTAATTATACCTTTTAAAAAAAATCCCTTTTCCAGCTTGTATTTAACCTTATAAAGGTTCGTTTGCTGAATGGATATACCTGAATAAATATTGTTTACCACCTGATATGAAAGGTCGGACCAGCTATAAAAAAAATCTTCGGTACGGTCTTGTGTTGAAAAGGTGTACTGACACTGCGAAGAGAAAAAAAGCCTTTTGTAATCAAGCTCACTATTTGCCCCTGCAGAGCCTCCGTTAAAACGGCCTATTACAGCCCCGATAAGCGGGGTGACAGAATAAGAAAGCTTTGATTTTTTTTCAAAGGTTTTGCCTGCGTAAAGAGAAATTGTTTTTAATGCTTCATAGTTATACCGTCCTTCCATATACCAGTTTTTACGGGTCTGGCAGTAGACTACAGAAACTAAGGTAAGCGCCTGTTTCCCGCTCATATAAACATATTGCCCCACACCGGCCTGCATCTGGGCATTGGCTTTAGGCCACCACCCTGTAAGCATTATCAATAACATGACTTTTTTCATTTTCTATTATTATTGATTCTGCTGTTGCTAATTTTTTCAGAAGGTTAATATCTTTCAGATGCGGATTCCAGTTAAACATAAGTTCATCTATCGGGTGCCAAAGTATAACCCAGCTAAAAACATCGAGGCTGTTAATGAGGCCCTCAGGCACCTTGTGGCCATCTTTAAAAAAAATTGGGATTAAGGCATGAAATAAAACAGCAGCTACTACGCTTGCCGCAAGCACTAAAGAGTTCCGTCTTTTAAATTTTGTAAATTCCTTTTCTCTTTCCTGTTTTTTTACTAAAAAATGTCTCCGGATAGCATACAGCAGTGGTTCCCCGTATTGCTTATCAATCTCTTTTGTGCATTTTAATTTATAAAATATTACCGAGTACATTTTAGCGGCAGTCACAGACGCCATAATATAGTTCTCAAACTGATAACTTAACTGGCGTTTGTAAATTGGGGAAGGATCATGCTTATTAAAATAACCATCCACAACTCCATGATCTAGTGTGAGGAACACATTTATGCTTTTTGAATCAGACTGGTTCATATCATAAAGGATATTTTAAAAATCATTTTGGATAGATTATTTGTTAATATAGCTTTTTAGTTTTTGTTGAAATGCCTTGGCTGTTTATATTATTTCTCCTGTTATTTATTTTAATCCAAATAATAAAGGTTCTCGGTTAAAGGCTGCTAATAAAAACAAACGGATAAAAAAAGTTTTTCGTATGTATTTATTCCCGTTTTAAGATGAACTTTTGAACAAGCTGTTTTTGATATAAGAAGAATATCATTATTCGAACAAACATATAATAACTATTCTGGTTATTTTTATTTCTGAAGTTTTTTTACCATTCCCTTCAATTCATCTATTTGCTTTTGTTGCTCCTTTATTGCATTAATTAAAACAGGTACTAATCCCATATAATTCATTCTTAACTTCTCTGTCTTTTCATCACCTGCAACTACTTCCGGAATTACTTTCCGTACATCATGAGCTATCAAAGCAAATTGTTTTTCTTTCAACGTGGTGTCTTTCCAATGATAGCTCACAGTCTCCGAACAGCCCGTTGATCTAATGTCAGGAAAACATTTATGCTTTGTGTATCAGCCTGGCTCATTGCGTAAGAATATTTTTAAAATCATTTTTGGTAGTTTAATTAGCAAAAAATCGTTTGTATGTGTTGGTTGAAAAGCGATTTCGAATATTGTTTCTGCTGTTGTTTGTTTTTCAATCTAATAATGATAAAAATGATCAAATGCACTGAATGAATAATAAACGAATAAAAAAATTTTCGTATTAGTTAAATTGCTTTTTGTATTTGTTTTTATGTAGAAAGATATTTTTTTGAAATAAGAAACGTGAATAAGATTTATTAAAAAATTTATAGATAAATAGATAACATTCATGTAAATCTGCCGTTTACTTTCGATGAAAAACCAATAATTAACTGTATAGTTTTTATTTCTGGAGCTTTTTAACCATTTCCTTTAAATCATTTATTTGCTGTTGCTGTTCTTTAATAGCATTGATTAAAACAGGTACTAATTCTGCATAATTAATTGAGAGCTTTCCTGTTTCTTCATTACCTGAAACTATTTCTGGAATTGTCCTTTTTGCATCTTGTGCAATTAATCCAAGTTGCTTATCTATCTGAGGCCTTGTTTTCCAATTATAGCTAACAGGTTGTAATGCTAATACTTCCTTTAAACCGTAGCCCAAATTATGGATATTCGTTTTTAGACGTCTATCTGAACTAACATTAAAGGCGCTTGCTGAAATACTTCCAGTTACCGTTAAAAGGTTTGTACCATTTGGAGTAGTAGTTCCAATTGTAACATAACCAGTATTAGTAATAGACATACGTTTAGAACTTGAAGTATAAAAGTCCATTCCGTTTTGGTTAGCTCCTGCTGTACGTTGTGAAGAAATTCCTTCCCCTGTTGAAGAAGGTCCAAGAAGTAATCCAGGTGATAATGCACCAGCATTTACATTTGCCCTGTCAACCGCTACAGATCCCTGAGATATAACAGAAGCTGAGGCATTTATGCTGCCAACTACATCTAACGTCTGTGTAGGAGTAGTTGTGCCGATGCCTAAACTAGTCCCATTCAGGGTCATTGTTTCAGCTAAAGTTCCGGTAGTAGGGTTACCGTTAGTCATACCAGTACGTGTAGAGAAACCTAATCTTGAAGTTGCGCCGCTCGAAAACGTTATTACTTGTGCAAGATCACCTCTGGCGCCTGTAGTACCCGAAGATTTGAAGCCGAAATTAACAACAGGTCCTACGTTATTTGACGTGCTGGTAAAAGTGGCTGTAGGAAATTGTCTTACAAGATTCAATTGAGGCGGGCGTGAAACAGCAGTTGTTGTTGTATTAATTGTTTCGACAGTGGCTGCATCTGTAGCCACTGCCGAAGTAGCAGTTGCTGCAACTACATGGAAGGGAGCCTGGGGAGCATTTGTTCCAATACCGACATAGCCTGTGGTTCCATCAATACGCATACGCTCATTATTCATTGTTATGCCACTGCCTGGTGTACCACCTCCTGTTAGGAATGCCAGTGATTTTGCTGCAGTACCAGTTCCTATAAATAAGTTTTGGCCGGCGTTATACAAATATGCATCATTAGCATTACCAAAATAGTTAGAGGTATTTCCGCTGCTGTTAATACCCATGTCTATATAATTGGTTGTTTCATTTCCATTATCAGCGGTAGCCACTACGTCAGAGCTCGCCGCAGTTCCGCCTGATCTGTTCTGGATATTTAATTGTAAGTAGCTGTTAATGGTTCCTTTTCCGCTGATTACATTATAGGAAAGGGCATTTGTACCTGCATCTACCAAAAGCTTTTCCTGATTTGGAGTACCGCTAAAAGTGCCGCTTCCAATAGAAACATTACCAATTGAGTCTAATAAAATACCTTGTACGTTATTTGTCCGGATACTTAAAGAGGTATTATCCAATGTTCCTATAAAGTTAATAGAAGGATTTGTACCTGCATTTCCGGTAGTTGACCATACGTTAGTTGCTGCCGTAAAGGTTGACAAAGGAAGTTTGCGTACTAATCCGTTTGTAATAGTTAAAAGACTGTCTGCAGTTGTATTGGTTCCCGTTACCACTCCGGTAAGCGTTAAAGGGTTTGTTCCTGATACGTGCAATTTAGTAGAAGGAGTAAGTGTACCTATACCTACATTACCGGTATTTGTAACAGACATACGGTTAGCGCTTGCGGTATAAAAGTCTATTCCATATTGATTGGTTCCTGCTGTACGTTTTGAGGAAATAGACTCCCCTGATAATGTACCTCCTAATTGTAATCCGGGTAACACGGTGCCGGTATTTGTACTTATTTGATCGGTTATTAAAGACCCTTGAGATATAATATTAGATGAAGCGTTGATAATTCCGTTTACATCTAACTTCTGAGAAGGTGTGGCAGTACCTATACCTACGTTTCCATTGCCATCAATGCGCATACGCTCGGTAGTTCCGATGCCGCCTGTAAAAAAATTCAGGCTTTTGCCCACAGTTGCATTTCCAATTGCAAAATCATTTCCGGTGCTTAAGAGGTATCCTGTGTTAATTCCTCCCAAAACACCTGTGCTTGTATTACCGCTGCTGTTAATACCAAAGTCTACATAGTTTGCTGTTTCATCCCCATTATCAGCGGTAGATACTACATCTGAACTTGCAGAAGTGCCGTTCGATTTATTTTGAATATTTAATTGTAAATAGTTATTTATATAACCTTTGCCGCTGATAACATTAATAGAGGGAGAAGGATTAGCCGCAGTAGAACCTGCATCTACTAATAATCTCTCTATGTTAGGGCTGGCAGAAAATGTCGGGGAACTTCCAATAGCAACATTACCTGAACTGTCTATGATGAAACGTTGTAAGTTATTGGTACGAAAGCGAAGACTGGTATTATCTGTGGTTCCAAGGAAGTTTGTTGAAAAATTTAAACCCGCATTTCCAATCGTTGACCATGTACCCGTTGCAGTTGCTTTATTATTAAAGGTATTCCAATCGGTATTCGAGAGCAATCCTGCAGTAACACCTGCTGCCGAAGCAAGGGGAATGTTTAATGTATGTACAGAAGCTGCAGAACTCCATGCAGGAGCAGTACCTGTGATTCCTGGAGTGGCAAACGTTTGATTAGCAGCGGTAAGCCCATTAAGCGAAGTGATAGCACTTGATATATAAGTGGGTGTTGAATTAACCCATCTTGTACCATTGTATTGTAATAACTGATTAGTTAATGGGGTTGTAACAGTGGCATCGTTAAGATTGCTGATGCCTAAGGAAACTGCTCCGGTAGCTGCATTGACACTTGTAACAGGGAAAGTAATAGGTTGGGATGCTGCTGCTGTTACACGGCCTTTGGCATCTACAGTAATATAAGGATAAGAAGTACCTATATTATTTCCATAAGTACCGGCAGTAACACCGGAAGCTACAAGAGTTGGATTGGGAAATGTGCCTGTGAGGTCTCCTCCTGCAGTGCCGGTAGCTGTCTGGGTAGCGGCACTCAGCACACCTGCTGGTGTAACCGATAACCCAGAGCCAACAGAAATACCGCCTGCTGTTGTTGTTGTAGCGACGGGTAAATCAGCAGGCACTATTGTTCTGAATGCAGGTTGTGCATTTGTCGCACCTGTTGTAGGGCCTGCTAAAAAACGGTTTGGGGCTTGTGTATTTAATCCTAATGTTCCCGTGGCTGCACCATTTGTTACCGTAAAAGTTGTATTAGGATGTAAGACGCCATCGCCGTTAAGGCTTATATTGCTTACTTTGTTATTGAAAGTAGTAAAGTCTGCAGCAGCAAGGTAACCACTGGCAGAAGCAGTTGCCTGGGTAATGCTGAAAACACCATTAATATTATCATATAACAAAGGTGCTGCAGCAGACAAACCTGTCCGGGAAATATAAGCATTGCTGATACCGGCAGTTATAATACCTTTTGAATTTACAGTTACATTATTATAAGTGCCTGCTGTAACACCGGAAGTTCTTAAATCTACTGTGACACCTGATCCTATTACAGCACCGGTGCCACTTGTCACTGTTAAATCTGAGGGTGAAGTAAGGTTACCCGTAGTTAAAGCAGATTGTTTATTATTAAAGGTTGCCCAGTCCGCATTTGACAATAATCCTGCAGTTACACCTGCAGTTGAAGCTAAAGGAATGTTTAATGTATGCACAGAAGTTGCAGAACTCCAGTTAGGCGCTGTACCTGCCGTACCAGGCGTGGCGAAAGTTTGGGCAGTTGCTGTGAGTCCGTTGAGAGATGCTATAGCGCCCGTTGAAGAAGCGAATGTTGACATCGGAAGCTTTCTTACTAATCCATTCGTAATAGTTAATAAACTGTCTGCAGAAGTGCTTGTACCTGCCTGAACTCCTACAAGGGTTAAAGGGTTTGTGCCGGAAATATGTAATTTTGTAGCAGGATTTGATAAACCTATACCGAAGTTGCCATCTTTGGTCATGGCGCTTAATACTGTTCCTGATGATGTTCGCCATTCGGTCAGGTTAGCGCTTTGTGTACCTGAAAACGACTGGATAGCCAAAGGTATACTCGCATCTCTTTGTGATTGAACCAATACACCGGTTCCAATTGTTCCATTTATAAAGGCAGGATAAGCACCATTATTACCCTGCTTGTCGCCGCCTAAAATGGTTGTCCAGTAAGAACCCATTTGCAAGGCGCGGCCACCACCGCCCTGCCAATAAAGATCTCCGCCATCGCCGCCTATTCTAAAGTCTCCGGTGCCTGAGGTATTTGTAAAAAGTAATTGAGATAACTGGCCCGTACGCCTGATTTCCATTGTATCTTTTACTACAAACTGGCTGGTTGGGTCCTGAACGCCCATACCCACAAATCCATTGGCCAGGATACGCATACGCTCATTCGCTATACCTGTGCCACCTGTCAGAAATAACATAGCTTTATTAGCACTGCTGTTCACCATGTAAAAATCGTTTCCCGAAGAGATAAGGTAGCCGTCATTAGCCTTACCTGTTTGAATTGCATTGCCCGTATATCCTGATCCATTTATTCCCAAATCAACATAATTACTTGTTTCTGTTCCATTATCGGCTGTGGCTACCATATCGGCAGAAGCATTAGCGCCGGAGGATAAGTTTTTGACATTCATCTGAAAATAATTATTAATGGAGCCTTTTGTCATTAATCCTGTAACTGAGTTCGTAACTCCGGCATCTACAAGAAGCTTTTCCCTAAGCGTATCAGGGATACTGAATGCAGGTGAACTGCCTATCCCCACATTACCCAAACTATCTATGATAATTCTTTGGGTATTAACGGTACGGATGCTAAGGCTATTATTATCTGTCGTTCCTAAAAAGTTGGTTGCAGCGTTTGTTCCGGCGTTCCCAATGGTATTCCATGTTGTCCCGATTGATTGAAAGGCAGTGACAGGTAATTTTTTTACTATCCCGTTTGTTATAGTCAGCAAGCTGTCGGTGGAAGTGTTTGTTCCTGTCTGAACGCCTGTGAGAGTCAAAGGATTAATGCCCACTATATGCAGCGGCGAACCGGGGGCATTTGTACCAATTCCTAACCTGGCGTTTGCAGTATCCCAAAATAAATTTGCATTGTTTTGAGATAACAATCCACCCGTTCCGATAAAAGGAACTGAGCCTGCGGTCAGGGAGGAAAATAAAGGAGAAGAGGAAAAAGTTTTACTTCCTGCTAATGTTTGTGCGCCATTTGTTATCAGGCCTCTTGCCGAGGCAGAAGCATCAGGTATATTGAATGTATGGACAGAACCAGAGGATACAATGCCAAAGTTAGTGCCTGATGTACCTGTGGCAAAGGTTTGGGACGGCGCCGTAAGTCCGTTAAGCGAAATGATTGCGCTTGAAAGATAAGGGGGTGCTGAATTTACCCATCTTGTACCACTGTATTGTAATATTTGATTTGCTGCAGGAGAGTTTATAGTTGCATCATTTAAATTGCTGATACCTAATGATACTGCTCCGGTTAATGAATTGACACTATTTACCGGAAAAGCAATTGTTTGGGTGGCAGCAGCAGTTATCCTGCCCTTGGCATCTATTGTAATATAAGGATAAGAAGTGCCGGTATTATTGCCGTAAGTGCCGGCAGTAACACCCGTAGCTACTAATGTGGGATTAGGATATGTTCCCGTAAGATCTCCGCCTGCTATACCTGCAGCAGTTTGGGTATTCACGCTTAATACTCCAGAAGGAGTGACTGTTAAACCGGAGCCGACAGAAACCCCGCCAATTGCCGCTGTGGTAGCGACCGGAAGATCAGCAGGCGCTATTATCCGGAATGTCGGTGTTGCATTTGCGCCTGTGGCAGGGCCTGCTAAAAAAGTATTTTTTATTTGGGTATTTAAACTTAAAATGCCGGTCGCTGCGCCTCCTGCGGTAATGGTGAAAGTGTTAGTGGCAGGATAAATTACTCCGGAAGTATTTAAGGTAATGCTTCCTGCTTTATTATTAAAAGTATTCCAGTCAGCGTTTGAAATCAACCCGCCATTAACTGCGGCAGAGGAAGCCATCGGAATGTTTAAGGTATGTACCGACCCGGATGAAATCCAGTTTGGAGAAGTTCCGAATGTGCCGGGTGTACCAAAGGTCTGAGCAGCGGCAGTAAGGCCATTTAGAGAAGTTATACCACCAGATCCCTGGGCTAAAAGTGTCCACCCCGAGCCTGTATTATAAAAATAAAAACCTTTTGTTCCGTCATTTTGGTAAACCAGCAATCCTTCCGACGGATTAAATATGTTCAATTTCTGTACCTGGGTCATTCTTGGTATAAGTATACCTTTACTAACTGATGTAATGTCGAGCAAGGCACTGGTATCAGCGGCGTTGCCGGTTGTGTTAATGCTGACGCTTTGGGAAAACGCTGTTGAAATAACGGTTAGTTGCAACACCAACATTATTATCAGAGCATAATTTTTCATTTAATATCAATTTGGATTTCAATCAATAAATCTGTCACGTTTTTTCTATAAACACAACCGTTCTGCTTAATTAACGCCAGTTTTATTAATCATATAAACGCCGTACAGTACCTACTAAACGCTGTTGTACGCAAATAAATTATACATGGTAATATTAAAATTTTTGATAGGTGTGAAGCAGTGGTAACAGTCATTAAATAACCGAAAGTAATTTTTGCGAGGTGGAATGTATCAGGAACAACCAATGTTCTTTATCATCTTATTTTGCCGAAGGCAGCATAAGCCGCAATGTAAAAATGTAAGTATCGTCAGGACTGAAGTTAGCTGCTTACATACAAGGAAAGTTAGCAGCATGCTGCCAACAGGATACAAAAATCAGCTGCAGTAATAAACAACCGGTATGCTGTACATCCTTGCCAGGTCACAGATAATAATGAATGTTTTAATACTCTTTTTTTATTTATAAGTAATGTTCCTTCTTTTTCTTATTTCTTATTTCTTGCATTTGCTAAATAATAAACAGGAACACCTGACAACGTAATAATAAGTCCGGGCCAGGTGAATCGCGGCTTATATATAATAAGCAATGCGCAAAAGCACAAACCCGTTAAAATATACAAAACTGGCAAAACAGGATAGCCAAATGCTTTGTAGGGCCTGTCGAGATTGGGCTGTTTTTTTCGAAGAATAAAGATGCCGCCAATAGTGAGCATATAAAAACAAACTGCTACAAAGGAAATCATATCTAACAGGTCGCCATAATGACCGCTCAGGCACCAAAAAGAGGCAACGAGGCATTGCAGCCATAAGGCATAGGAAGGCACCGAGAACTTATTAAGTGCGCCTGCTTTTTGAAAGAATAAACCATCTTTTGCCATCGTATAATACACTCTTGCTCCTGCCAGAATGAGCCCATTGTTGCAGCCAAAGGTGGACACCATAATCATTAATGCTATAATAATAGTTCCGGCATTGCCAAAAATAACCTCTGATGCAGCTACGCCTACCCTGTCTTTTGGCGCAGCTGCAATATCATGCAATGGAAGAACGGCTGTATAAGCAATATTGGTGCTGATATAAATAAGCGTAACGATGAATGTTCCTAAAAACAAACTAAGACCAATATTCCGTTTAGGGTTTTTTATTTCGCCCGCAATAAACGTTACATTGTTCCAGGCATCACTGCTAAAGACAGAGCCAACCATTGCGGCAGCCACAGCGCCTGCGGCAGCTATAGCTGAGTATTTTTCAAAGCTTCCGGTAATGTTCATTTTGCGGAGGCTCCATGCGTTTTGCCAGTTGGAATGCCATACAGTTGGGTTGGCCATAATTAACCCGGCAATAATTAAACTGAATAAACTAAGCAATTTGGTTAATGTGAAAGTTGTCTGTACAATTTTTCCGCTTTTAACCCCGCGTGAATTAATATAAGTCAGCAAGACAATCACAGCTATAGACAATAATTGTGCTGACGAAACAGATAAAAAACCAAGGTTAATAATTATCGAATCTTCATTAATAACAGGGAAAATATACGTAGTGAATTTTGAAAATGCAACGGCTACCGCCGCAATAGTCGCTGTTTGTATGACGGAAAAAAAACTCCACCCGTACAAAAAACCTATGAGCGGATTATAAGCTTCTTTTAAATAAACATATTGCCCTCCGGCTTTCGGATACATGGCGCTTAGTTCACCATAGCTTACCGCTGCGGTTATAGTCATAAATCCGGTTATTAACCATACGATCATTAACCAGCCGGCACTGCCTGTGTTACGGACAATATCAGCGCTTACGATAAAAATGCCCGAACCAATCATACTGCCGGCAACGATCATTGTGGCATCTAAAAGGCTTAGCGTCGGTTTAAATGAAGGATTAGCCATAAAATAAATTGTGAAAGATAAAGGATTGTTATCAGTAAGTTTCAACTGCCTTTCATTTACTTTGCACTTCAATTTTTTTCAATGGTACACAATTTTAATGCAGGTCCGGGCATACTTCCTCCGGAGGTTATGCAGCAGGCGAGCGAGGCAATTTTAAATTTTAATAACAGTGGTTTATCTATTCTCGAAATTGGTCACCGCACTCCTTTGTTCGAAGAAGTGTTGAATGAGGCTGTTTCGCTGGTAAAAGAATTGATGCAGTTAGATGCAGATCATGAGGTATTGTTTTTACATGGCGGTGCCAGCACACAATTTATGCAGGTGCCAATGAACTTGTTAAACGGAGGACAAACTGCGGCATATATTGACAACGGTATCTGGGGCGGCAAAGCCATTAAAGAAGCAAAACTATTTGGCAATGTTGATATTGTTTCTTCCGGGAAAGATAAAAACTATACTTATATTCCCAAAGATTTTACAATTTCGGATAATGCAGCTTACTTGCATTATACCACCAACAATACGGTTGAAGGTACACAATGGCACACAGTTATTGAAACGGACGTTCCGCTGGTAGCCGATATGAGCAGTGATATTTTAAGCTGTCAAATGGATTTTAACCGCTTTTCACTTATTTATGCAGGAGCACAGAAAAATGTTGGAATCGCAGGCGTAAATCTTTTGATCGTAAATAAAAATATCCTGGGAAAAGTAAGTCGTACAATTCCAACTATTCTTGATTATAGAAATCATATTGCAAGTGGCTCCATGCTGAATACGCCACCTGTTTTTGCCATATATGTAAGCATGCTTACCTTGAAGTGGCTGAAAAAGACGGGCGGTCTTGCCGCAATAGAAAAGCAGAATAATGAAAAAGCAGATTTATTTTACGCTGCGCTTGATAGCCTTCCTGTTTTTAAGAGCCCGGTAGCAAAAGAAGACCGAAGCAAAATGAACGCAGTTTTTATAATTGAGAATTCTGCTTTGGAAAAGCAGTTTCTCGACACTTGTAAAAAAGAGAATCTTTATGGCATAAAGGGACACCGCTCAGTTGGCGGTTTTCGTGCTTCTTTTTATAATGCATTACCCATCAGCAGTGTACAGGTGCTGGTACAGGTAATGAAAGATTTTTCAAACAAATTTGGATAGAAAAAATACAAGTTTCAGGTTACAGGTTTCCGGCAACCTGAAACTGGCAACTAGAAACCTGCTTTCTCACAATATTCCACATTTACTATCTTGCAATTATAATTTTTTCGATTAATGGCAAAAATTTTACCTTTTAGGGCTCTAAGACCGGCAGCAGAACTTGCTCAGAAAGTAGCTTCAAGACCTTACGATGTTTTAAGCAGCAAAGAAGCTAAAACCGAAGCGCAAGGCAATTCTTATTCTTTTTTACATGTCACAAAAAGCGAGATTGACCTTCCGGAGAATGCGGGTATTTATAGCAGCGAAGTGTATGATAAAGCAAAGCAAAACCTCGATGCATTCATCCAGCGAAAAATTCTTTTTACGGAAAGTAAGCCTTGCTATTATTTGTATCAGCTTACGATGAACGGAAGAAGCCAGACAGGCCTCGTATGCGGCAGCTCTGTTGACGATTATGAAAATGGAATTATTAAAAAACATGAATTTACACGACCTGAAAAAGAAGAAGACCGCATCAACCACATTAAAATAACCGGAGCGCAGACAGGCAATGTTTTTTTGGCATACAGAGATGTTGAAGCAATTAACAATTTGCTAAACCAATTGAAAAATGACAGGAATCCTGTATATAACTTTACCGCCGGCGATGGTATACAACACAGTGTCTGGGTAATAAATGACTCATCAACGATAAGTAATATTACATTGCTTTTTGCAGAAAAGGTTCCTTTTACTTACATTGCTGACGGACATCACAGAGCAGCATCGGCTGCAAAAGTTCGGGCCTCATCAGGCGCCAAAGCGGGTGAAGAAGCAGATTATTTTTTAACCACATTATTTCCTGCCGGTCAGTTGCAGATAATGGATTATAACCGCCTGGTAAAAGATCTGAACCATTTATCAGTAAATGAGTTTATTGAAAAGGTTGGTAATGATTTTGAAATAGAAAATTCAGGTCAAAATGAAGTAAAACCTTCCGCTCTCCATCAGTTTGGAATGTATATTGACAAAAACTGGTATTTGCTGACAGCTAAAAAAGGAACTTTCAGTGATGATGCAACCGGTGTTTTAGACGTTACTATTTTACAAAACAACATTTTAAGTAAAATTCTTGGTATCAATGATCCAAGAACCGATACAAGAATTGACTTTATCGGGGGAATAAGAGGTTTATCCGAACTTGCCAAAAGAGTGGATGACGGAGAAATGGCAGCAGCATTCAGTTTGTTCCCGGTAAGTATTGAGCAGTTATTTGATATAGCAGACAGCGGAAATGTAATGCCGCCAAAAAGTACCTGGTTCGAACCTAAGCTCAGAGATGGATTGTTAACACATCTTATAGGTTAAATTGCAGAAAAAGGTTTTATAATTGCCATCTCTTGCTATTAAGCAAACTTTTATGAAAAAATATTTATTGCTTCTTTTTGTTTTTACCGCTTCTTTTTGTTTTGCCCAGTCAGAGCAAAACGCTGATACCTTGCATGCAACCGCTAAAGCTTTCATGCAGCAGGGCGATTATGAAAATGCTGTATTGGTGCTGACCAAAGCGCTGCAATTGCAACCGAATGATTTACAAATAACCAAAGATCTTCTGTTTACTTATTATTTAAAAAGAGATTTCGCCAAAGCGATGGAAACCGGCAAACCATTAATTGCCCGGTCGGATGCCGACGTGCAAAGTTTCCAGATGGTTGGATTGATCTACAGAGCGATTGCTGAAGATGATGAAGCAGAAAAACTATACAAGAATGGGTTAAGCAAATTTCCAAATGAAGGTGTTTTGTATAGTGAGTATGGTGATCTTCTTTCTGCTAAAAAGATAGATGCGGCAGTAAAGCTCTGGGAAAAAGGCGTAGATACTGATCCTAACTACAGCGGTAATTATTATTTTCTTGCAAAACAATATGCTATAAACGGAAACATCGTCTGGAGCATTTTATATGCAGAAATATTTTTGAATATGGAAAGCTTCACTGCAAGAAGCACTGAGATGAAAAATATGCTTCTGGGGCAATATAAGAAGTTTTTTATATCAGGTTTTATTGCCCCGCAACTAACTAACCGGAAAAAGATTGATAAAAAAGCTGACAAGAAATATGTGCAATTTACTACAGCAGTAGGAGAAGTGCTCAATAAGCAGCAAAACCAGGCTTCTTCGGGAATTACTCCTGAAACACTCACTGTTATCCGCACCAGGTTTATACTCGATTGGTATAATACGTATGGCAATACTTTTCCTTTCAGATTATTTGATCACCAGCGCCAATTGCTGCAGGGAGGAATGTTTGAAGCGTACAATTACTGGTTATTTGGCCCCGCGGCAAATATTAAAATGTACCAGACCTGGCAGCAATACCATCAGCAGGAATTAAATACTTTTCTTACATTTATCAGGAGTAAAGTGTTTAAAGTGCCCGAAGGGCAACAGTACTATTACGCAGCGAGATAATTTTTCTTATTTTAAAACGATAAAAGGTAGTTGTGACAATAAAATAAACAATTGCAGTTAATTGTTTATTTTGTTAATAAATTAGCTGCGCAATATGGAAGTAAAACGATTGTTTGATTGTGTGGACTGCCAACTGTCTGATTTTCCCAAGAAAGATATGCTGGCGGGCAAAAAAGATGGCAAATGGCATTCTTACAGTACAACGAAAGTGCAGGAAACAGTAAATGCGCTAAGCGCAGGATTAATAAAAAAAGGTTGCAGCGGTAATGCTATGACTGTGGAAAGCGCTGATAAAATTGCCATTATCAGCCACAATTGTCCTGAATGGGTATTTACAGATCTTGCCGTACAGCAAACGGGCGCTATATTAGTTCCTATTTATCCGACAACCAATCCTATCGAGCTTGAGTTTATTTTGAAAGATTCGGAGGCTAAAATGATTTTTGTCAGCAATAAAGAGTTGCTTGATAAAGTTGTAAGCGTTGCAGACAAAGTTTTTTCCCTGCAAAGTATATATACTTTTGACGAAATTGAAGGAGCAGACAACTGGAAGACTTTATTAACGAACGATCCTTTTTTGATAAAAAAGGTTTTTGAAGTAAAAGCGACGATATCACCAAAGCATGTAGCTACTATTATTTACACCTCCGGCACTACCGGTATTCCAAAAGGTGTTATGCTAAGTCACGAAAATATCTATACCAATGTGCAGTTCAGCAAAGAAAGTTTTCCCTTTCCTGATGCGCCTGCTAAGAAGGTTTTAAGCTTTTTACCGCTTAATCATATTTTTGAAAAAATGGTTACCTATATTTTTTTATATAGCGGTATCAGCATTTATTATGCAGAGAGTCTGGAAACGATAGCAGAAAATCTCAGGGAAATAAAGCCTGATGGTTTTACCACCGTTCCCCGTTTGCTCGAAAAGGTTTTTGAAAAGATCATGGCCAAAGGAAGTGAACTGAAAGGAGTGAAGCGAAAATTGTTTTATTGGGCAGTTGACCTTGCAGAGAAATATGATAATAATGTAAGCGGAGGTATTTGGTACAATACGCAGCTTGCCCTTGCAAATAAACTGGTTTTCAGTAAATGGCGTGAGGCGTTGGGTGGAAATATTTCATTTATAATATCGGGCGGAGCCGCTTGTCAGGTAAAACTTTTAAGAATATTTAATGCAGCTAAAGTACCTGTTTATGAGGGGTATGGCCCGACAGAAAACAGTCCTGTAATAAGCGTTAACAGAAAAAAACCAAAAAGTGATACAAAATTTGGTACAGTAGGACCGCCAATAGAAGGGATTGAAGTAAAGCTGGCAAAAGACGGAGAAATACTGGTAAAAGGCCCTACAGTAATGGTCGGATATTACAAACGACCAGATTTAACAGCAGAAGTAATAATGGACGGATGGTTACACACCGGTGATATTGGTACCTGGGACTCAGGAAGATTTTTAAAGATCACAGACCGCAAGAAAGAATTATTTAAAACCAGCGGGGGCAAATATGTGGCGCCCCAGGCTGTCGAAAACAAGCTGAAGGAAAGCAGCTACGTAGAACAGGTAATTGTAACAGGTGCCAACCAAAAGTTTGTCGGCGCATTGATTGTACCAGCTTTTCCTATGCTGCGCCAATGGATGAGAGATAATAATGTCTTATTTGTAAATAATGAAGACGCCGTTAAAAACAAAAAAGTTATGGATTTGTACATAGACCTTGTAGATAGCTTCAACAAGTATTTTAACCACGTAGAGCAAATAAAAAAGTTTGAATTACTCCCCAATGAATGGAGCATAGAAACCGGTGAAATGACCCCGAAAATGAGCCTGAAAAGAAAGGTTATTTTGGATAAATACAAAGACGTTGTGGAAAAAATTTATGCCTGATTTGTGAGGCGAAAGGTTTAGGGTATAAGTAAAGAATTTTATCCTAAAAATCCAGGTTCAGACAATTCCTCCCCAGCACATATATTTAATCTCGACATATTCTTCTATTCCATATTTACTTCCCTCCCTGCCAATGCCGCTTTCTTTCATTCCGCCAAAGGGCGCCTCTGCGTGTGATACTATGCCTTCGTTTATTCCAATAATTCCGTAATCCAATGCGTCAGCAACTCTCCAGGCTCTGCCTGCATTTTGTGTAAAGAAATAAGCGGCCAGACCATATTCTGTATCATTTGCCAATTGTACAGCTTCTTCTTCTGTAGTAAATTTGTAAATGGCAGAAACAGGCCCGAATATTTCTTCTTTGCTTATTGCCATTTCATTGCTGCAATTTTCAATTACACTTGGCTGATAAAACAATTTTCCGGCTTCGTGCTTTTGTACGCCGAGTGTTACTACTGCTCCTTTTTCTACAGCATCCTGCACCAGCCTGTTTATTTTTTCAACCGCTTTTTCATCAATCAGCGGGCCTATTTCAACGTCTGGTTCTGTACCTTCTCCTACTTTCAGCGAAGCTGCTGCTTTTTTATATTGTTCCATAAACGCAGCATAAATATTATCCTGTACATAAATACGATTCGCACAAACGCACGTCTGCCCTGCATTTCTATATTTGCTTGCAATCGCTCCTTTAACTGCCAAATCAATATCTGCATCATTAAACACAATTAATGGTGCGTTGCCGCCCAGTTCCAAAGAGACTTTTTTCACTGTTGACGCACATTGCTGCATCAGCATTTTTCCAACTTTGGTAGAACCGGTAAAGGAGAATTTTTGCACAAGCTTATGTTCAGTCATTACCTTTCCCACTTCGTTTGCATTATCAGAAGTAATAATATTTATAACGCCATCAGGAAGACCGGCTTCTTTTGCGAGGTAAGCAAGCGCCAAAGCGCTTAAAGGTGTCTGGGCTGCAGGTTTAAGCACAACGGTACAACCGGCAGCAATCGCCGGAGAAATTTTGCGCGTAATCATTGATACAGGAAAATTCCACGGAGTAATAGCTGCAACAACACCAATAGCTTGTTTAGTTGTAATAATTCTTCTGTCGTTTAAAGGAGTTGGAATTACATCACCGTACACTCTTCTGGCTTCTTCGGCAAACCATTCTATAAACGACGCGCCGTAGTTTATTTCTCCTTTTGCCTCGGCTAATGGCTTTCCCTGTTCTGTAGTCATCAGTAAGGCAAGATCATTCGCATTATCTATTATCAGGTTAAACCATTTGCGCATTACTGCCGATCTTTCCTTCGCTGTTTTCCTGCTCCATAATGGAAAAGCTTTTGCTGCAGCTTCAATTGCCTGTTCAGTTTCTTCTGCATCGCAATCTGCTACGGCCGTTATAATCTCTCCATTTGCCGGATTAATAACTTCAAATGTTTTTCCGCTTTGTGCACAAATCCAGTTATTATTAATAAAAGATTTATTCTGAAGAAGCTGCGGACTTAACAATTGCATAATTAATCTGATTTTTTATAGCAGAAACAATTCCGGAAATACAATTAATATCCTTTATGAAAAAGAAGCTTCTGCGAAACAACAAAAGTAATTTTAATTTGTTTTAATAGAAACTTCTTTACTGATATATTAATAAAGAAGATATCGCAGCTATTACTTTAATAACTACTATTTTTTATTGGTATAATTTTAGGTTTATTATAAAATAAAGAAAGCAAAAATATGTCTCTGCCATTACCTGAAGACCCTATAGCAAGTATTTCAAAAAGAAGAATTAAGGGCCTTATAAAAGATCCGGTTAAAACTGCCCAAGCCGTCAATCTTGTTTATATGAATGATACCAGGCCAGGTATTGCGCGTATAAAAACAGACGACGGATTTGATTATCAATATGAAGGTAAAAAGATCGCTGACGAAGACATCTTATTAAGAATAAAAAAACTGGTGCTTCCGCCTGCCTGGACAAACGTGTGGATTTGCCCCATAGAAAATGGTCACTTGCAGGCTACAGGAACCGATGTAAAAAACAGGAAGCAATATAAATATCATTCATCCTGGAATGCTTTGAGAAATCATACAAAATTTTACAGGCTTTACCAGTTTGGAACTGCAATACCTTCATTAAGGCTCAAAATTGAAAAAGATCTTTCTAATCCCGGTTTGCCGGTGGAGAAAGTTTTAGCTACAGTAGTGAGCCTTATGGAAAGAACCAATATAAGGATTGGCAATTATTCTTATGAAAAAGCGAATGGTTCTTATGGCATTACCACTCTCAAAGACAGGCATGTAAAAGTTAAGGGAACAAGCATTAAATTTTCATTTAAAGGGAAAAAAGGTGTTTATCACGATATCAACATTAAGAGTAAACGGCTTGCTGGTATTGTAAAAAGATGCCAGGACATACCTGGAAAAGAACTTTTTCAATATATAGATAATGATGGAAGCCGCCGCTCAATTGACTCGGGAATGGTGAATGATTATATAAAAGATATAGGCGAAGGTAACTTTACAGCAAAAGACTTGAGAACCTGGTCAGGAACGGTGCAGGCACTGCTGGCTTTTAAAGAACTTGGACTTAGCGATACCCAGACACAAACAAAAAAGAATGTAGTAACGGCTCTGGACATGGTGGCCTGTGCTTTAGGAAATACCCGTACCGTTTGTAAGAAATATTATGTCCATCCGCTTATTGTTTCTTTATACGAAACAAAAACACTCGAGAAATATTTAAAACACTTAGATAAGCTGGAGGAGGATGACGATAAAACCGGCCTGACCCGGGAGGAAAAAATTTTAATGGATATTTTAAAATCGAATTAATCTATTCGTTTCGTTATTTAAATAATTGTATAAAATAAAAAAGCTATCGTAAAATAGCTTTTTGTTTTATACAATATGTGAGCAAAGTTATTTATATCGTATTAATGGGTATATCGGAGAATTAGGCGGAGTAAATTTTCTGAAAAGAGAAATTCCTTTTGATAGCAGACTTCCCCGTTGCTTATTCTCAAGCTCGTCTATATGATGATTAACGAAATTTTCCACCGTCCTGTCCAAAGATTTTTCAGAAAGCAGTTCTGCAGCTCTTTTAGAAGCATATCCTAATATAAAGCCAATCGCTGTATTAACCAACGTTTTTTGTACCTCCGGGGTCTCTGCAGCATAACTGAAAGTATTCTTTAAAACCCTTTTTGGCTCGAGATTTTCTTTTACCTGGGCGAAGTTTGTTTTCATTGCAAACTCATCAGCCTCTACTCTTTTTTCAAGTTTACTTATGGCTGCCTTTAAATCATCTGCGTTTTTAATATTTCCTTTTGTTATCATCTTTACAAAAATTTACTTATGAGCATTTGAGAAACAGGCGTTTTAAAAAACTTATTTCTTCCTTTTAAAATAACAAATCCGGCGATTGCATAAACCGCAGCTAAGATTAAAAAACCCCAATAAGATTTACCTAATAAATCACCTATCAACAATGCAATACCTATATTAAGAACAATGAAAAATATTAATCCAACAATTAATAATGCTATACCAGTGAGAACTGCTGAGGCAACAGATGAGGTTTTATCAATTGCCTTTAATTTAAATAACTCAAGTCTGTTACCCGCGTACTCTTTTACCTGGCTAAATAGTGATTCAATTAAATTTACCGTAGGTTTTGTGTTCATAGCTTTTGTTTAGTAATCGCCGGAAACCTGTTAATACAAGTGCTTAAAGAAATTTATGATTGATAAGATGATGCCTTATCTGCTGTTTCCTGTGCTTTGTTTGCTGTTGCTTGTGCACCTGATGCTACAGCACCGGCTGCGTCATTTTTCAACGCGTTTGCTACGCTGGCAGCCTTAGCTTTCCCTTGTTCGATAAGATCTGCAGCATTATCTTTTACAGTTTCATACTTGTCAGCAAGACCGTCAACAAATTCGCTGAACTTATCTTTCAAACTCTCAGACATGTCTTTGCTGCCGTCAGAAATCTTTTTTCTTGTTTCCATACCTTTATCAGGAGCAAATAAAACTCCTAAAATAGCGCCGGTAGCAGCGCCTGCCAATACACCTAATAAAACTTTTGATCCTGAGTTCATAATAAATAGTTTTTAATTAAAAAAAATTTGGACACTTTATACAAGAAGGTTTAAAAAAAATAATGCCACAAAGAATAAATATAACGATACTAATAAAACAAACATAATAAATAAGTTATGAAAGTTTTGTGGAATTATTTTCCCACTGATTTAGTGTACTTAATGTACAAAAAAAGTTAAACGTTCTTTTAAAAATGCTCAATGAAATGGTCTGTTGATTCGCACGTTATTTTCTAAAAATTTATTTTAAAACAGATAACAATCTAAAAAGTTTTAAACTTTATTTTGTCATTTATGTTACAAACATAATTTATTTTTATTAAATAACTATTCTTGCAAACAACATCAGTTATCGGCATAGTGGCAGGTCTTTTTACTTCTGTCTCTCTTTTACCACAGCTTCTTAAAATTATTAAAGAAAAAAAGGTTGAAGAATTGTCCATCATTATGTTTATCAGTCTTATGATAGGGCTTTTATTATGGATATATTACGGAGCGCTCAAAAAGGATCTTCCTATAATTATAACAAATGGCTTTTCGGTTACGTTAAATATTTTTATTCTTTTCTTCCGTTATAAATATCGTAACAATCATTAAACTGCTGGCACTGTTTTTAATCTCATCTACACTCAGAGGAGATTAAATATTTTACTTTAGTTTATAGTAAAAAATAATATGAATAGCGATAACAAGAAAAATTATAAACCTTTTGATAATTTTTCAACAACTGTCTCAAAAATTACGGGTTCTTCCTGGGCATTTATTATTGCAGCTCTTTTAATTGTTGTTTGGGCCCTCAGTGGTCCTCTTTTCCATTTTTCTGATACCTGGCAATTAGTAATTAACACAAGTACTTCAGTTATTACTTTCCTAATGGTTTTTATTATACAGCAATCGCAAAATAAAGATACCATGGCTCTTCAGCTGAAGTTAAACGAACTGATTGCAGCAAACAGCAAAGCAAGCAACCGATTAATAGATGTTGAAGACTTGTCTGGTGAGGAATTACAGCAATTAAAAAAGTTTTATTGCGACTTAGGTGAGCTTGCAGAAAAAGATAAAGATCTTTTTGCTTCTCACTCTGTAGAGGAAGCTAAAAATATTAATGGTAAAAAAACAGAAGCATTTGAACGTACTAAAGCAAAATAATATTTAAAAATTAACTAACTAAACATTATGAAAAGTAATATAACATTTGCTGCGTGTTTTTTATTCGTTTGTTCTTTTTTTACAAGTTGTGCAGCTATAGGCGGTGTTTTTAAAGCTGGTATGTGGGCAGGCATAATCGTAGTAGTTTTAATTATTGCTTTAGTCTTATGGTTTATAAATAAAATGAGAAGATAACCAGAGACTATATTATAAAATGTGGGTAGTCAGGCTGCAAAAGAAATCCTTTCGTTTTTTCCGTCTGTTTTTATTATTCATTTTATTGATTATATAGAATTAGGCATTTTTTATAATAAATTATCCTGTTTTTTAAATCGCTATGGTTTATTTTGCGACAGGAATTATTTCTGCACAATAATTTATTTCCAATTTTTTATCTGTAGCTGATAAATGAAAGTTCCTTTGTACCATCGTGTAAAGTACATTTTTTTATAAAGTATTTTTAGAAGAATAAAGATGAGATAAGAGCTATGGAAGAAACTAAAAATCATTCAAAAAAAAGATCACTTCTTGCAAAAGCAGCACATATTTTTGGTATTTTAATTCTTTCAATAATAGCGCTGGTTGTATTGCTGCTGATAGCTATTCAAACCGCTCCGGTGCAAAACTTCGCCCGCGGAAAGATTGTTTCCTTTCTCCAAAATAAGTTAAAAACCCGCGTTGAAATAAAAAGACTTGATATTGATTTTCCTAAAATGCTTGTTTTGGAAGGTGTATATATTGAAGACAAAACCAAAGACACTTTAATAGCAGGAAACCAGTTGAAAGTGGATATTGATATGTTTAAATTGCTGCACAGCGAAATACAGATAAATGAAATCAATTTAAACCAGATAACTGCTAAAATTAAAAGACAGCTGCCCGACACTGTTTTCAATTACCAGTTTATAGTTGACGCCTTTTCTTCGCCAAAAGACACTACGGTAAAAACAGATACATCGGCAATGAAGATGGCGATTGAAAAAATTATTGTTGATAAAACGCGCCTCGTTTACCTGGATGCTGTCTCCGGCAATGATGTGGATGTCTATCTCAATCACTTTGATACCCGTATAGACACATTTGATCCGACAAACCTTCGCTACGACGTTCCAAGTATCACTTTAAACGGTTTTAAAGGATCCATTAAGCAGACAAAGCCATTGCTGGTAACTGCAGTAAATTCTAATCCTGACTCAACGGTCAGCAATGAAGCGCCTGCATTTTTACATTTTACCAATAAAGAAATTCTTGTAAAAGATGCAGATATTAATTATAGTAACGAAGTTTCGGCAATGACAACGCAGGTTACTTTTAAAGACCTGAACATTCATCCTGAAAGCTTTGATCTTAAAAATTCGGTTATTGCTATAAAAGATGTAGAGTTAAACAACCTGAATGGATTTTTAAAATCAGGTAAACAGGCAACAGCTAAAGCAGTTAAGCTCACTGACCAGAATTCAAATGAAGCAGCCACCGCAGCAATGCCATGGAAGTTTACAATTGCATCAATAAAATTTGACAATAATAATTTTAAATATGACGATAACAATCAGCTAAGGTTGGCAAAAGGAATGGATTATGCTCATCTTGATTTAAAAGACCTTACTCTTCACGCTGATAATTTTTTGTTTCATAATGACACGATAGCTGCAAATATCACTCAGGGTCAAATGACCGAAAAAAGCGGTTTTATCCTCAATAAGTTTAAAACCGACGTGGTTTATACTGACAAAGGCGCTTCTTTGCAGAACATCCTTATTCAAACTCCCGGCTCAGAAATAAAACGAAGCGCTGTTATCCGCTATCCTTCTCTTGCGGCTATTCAAAAACAAATGGGATTGCTGGAGATGGACATAAATATTGATAACAGTTACCTGCAGGTAAAAGATATTTTGACCTTTGTTCCCACGCTTGCTGCCCAGCCTGCGTTAAAAAATCCTTTGGACAAAATTTATGTCAATACACTTTTAAAAGGAAGCCTTAGTCATTTAATAATTGATCATTTTCAAATGAAAGGTTTGCAGAATACAAACGTAGATGTTTCAGGAATAGTAAACAATGCTATGGATGCAAAAAATGTAAACGCAGACATAAGCATCAGAAAATTTAATACAAGCCGTAATGATATAATGTCGCTGGCTCCGGCAGGCACTATTCCAAAAAACATTAGTTTGCCGGAAACAATGGCTCTTAACGGAAGAATACAAGGCGGCATGAAAAGACTGGAAATGAGTCAGCTTCGTTTTACAGATTCGCGTAATACCAATGTTGATATTTCAGGTGTAATTAATAATGTCGCAGACGTAAAAAATGTAAATGCTGATTTACGCATTAAAAAGTTTAATACCAGCAAAGGGGAAATTATAGCTTTAGCTCCCGCAGGAACTATTCCAAAAAACATCACCATCCCCAATACAATGTCTTTAACCGGAAAGATAAAAGGAGGAATGAAAAATGTGTTTGCAAATCTTACTTTAAACACTTCTTTGGGATCAGCAAAAATTAACGGAACAATCAGCAACCTGACAGACTCAATAAAGGCAAAGTACGATGCAACAGTTTCGACTGCAGCTTTAAATGTTGGCGCTATCATGCAACAGCCTGACACTCTTATGGGAAAATTGTCTGCAAGTTTTACTGTGCACGGCCGCGGATATAATCCTGATAAGGCAGATGCAACGATTAAAGGCATTATTAAATCAGCGAAAATTAAACAATATACTTATAGAGATCTTAGCTTAGACGCATCACTTGCCGATCAGAAGTTTACAGCAAATGCAGCTATGAATGATCCTAACATTCATTTCGCTATGCAGGCTGAAGGCACTTTAGGCGGCAATCTTCCGGGTTTTGTTGTAAATGCTGATATTGACAGCATTAAAACTTTGCCCTTGCACCTTACACCGAATGCGATAGTTTATCATGGAAAGATAACAGCAAACGTTCCTGAGTTAAATCTTGATGCACTTAACGGACAAGTAAACATATTACACTCTGTATTAGTAATGAATGGCCAAAAAATAGTTATGGATTCGATTGCAGCGGTGGCAAGTTTTGCAAACAACGAACAAACTATTTCTCTTAAGACTGATTTTATAAATGCCGTTCTCCAGGGCCAGTACAAGCTGCAGCAATTAGGCGATATAATGCTTGAAGCTATCCAGCCTTATTATGCCATCAGTCCTCCCGGCAAACAAGCTAATATTGATCCTTATAATTTTACCATCAATGCAAGTGTAATTGATCATCCTACACTTCGCGGATTTGTGCCTGATTTGAAACGTTTTGATGGCGTTGTTTTCAAATCCAGCTTTTCAAGCAGCGATGGCTGGAAAGCAAATGTTTCAGCACCTTATATTTTATACGGAACTAATATAGTTGATAATTTAAAGATGAATGCAGCTACTGCCAACAACGCTCTTAACATAACAACAAATGTTAATCAGGTTGCTGCCGGTACAAGTATCGTTTTGTATGATCCTGCTATAACAGCAAATATCTCTAACAACAAAGTAGATTTTGGAATATCAATAAAAGATAAGGCAGCTAAGACAAAATATAGGTTTGGAGGTTTATTTGCCCAGGAACCAGACAGCATATTTACTTTCTCAATAAAGCCTGATAATCTGATGTTGAATTACGATGCGTGGTCAATCAACCAGGGAAATCTTATTCGCTATGGAAAAACTGTTGTAAATGCAAGGAATTTTAATCTGAATAAAGGTACTCAGCATTTAATAATAAACAGTCTTGACTCATCCGCAAACAGCCCGCTGGAAATTGATTTAAAAAACTTCAATCTTGCTACGCTTTCAGCTTTTGTTCAGTCAGACTCTTTACCGGTTACCGGCATGCTCAACGGTAATGTTTTAGTGAAAGACATTTTACAACAACCAAATTTTACAACAAACCTTACCTTAAACGATCTTGCTTTTAAAAAAGATACTGTCGGCAACGTAAACGTAAACGTAAAAGTAAATAACAACACGCAAAATGTATTTGCGACCAATGTTTCGATTACAGGAAGAGACAACGATGTAAACCTTACCGGCAATTATTACCTGAAACCTGCTGACAGCAGCAGGTTTGATCTTAACCTTAACATAAATAAACTTCCCTTTAAAACAATTGAAGCTGCAAGTATGGGGGCGATAACTGACGCAACCGGTAACCTTACAGGTAAAGTAGCTATCAATGGTACCGTTAAATCTCCAAATGTTGACGGAGGAATAAACTTTAACCAGACAGGCTTTAATGTAGCCATGTTAGGAAGTTATTTTAAAATAGATGGTGAAACCATTAAAGTGAATAACCAGGGAATTAAATTTGATACTTTTACAATAAAAGACTCTGCTAACAACAGCCTTGTTATAGACGGTCTTGCAGGCACCAGCAACTTTACCAACTATAATCTTGATTTAACTGTAAAAGCAAGCAATTTCAGGGCAATCAACACTGTAAAAAAACAAAATGCTTTATACTACGGACAGTTATTTTTTAATACCAATTTAAGCATAAAAGGAACGGAAACAGCGCCTGTTGTAGATGGTTTTTTCCGTGTAAATGATAACACCAATCTTTCAATTGTGCTGCCACAACCTGAGCCCGGAGTGGTGGACAGAAAAGGAGTAATAGAATTTGTAGACATGGACGCTCCCGGAAGCGACACGCTGTTTAAAAGTACGCTTGCCAGATATGACTCTTCTTTTAATAAAACCGCCGTCACCGGAATGGATGTATCAGTAAATCTTGTAATACAGAAAGCAGCCACTTTTAATATCATTGTTGATGAAGGCAACGGAGACTTTTTGCAGGTAAAAGGCGATGCATCGTTAAACGCAGGTATTGACCCAAGCGGCAAAATAACCATGACCGGAACATACGAAATAGAGTCGGGAGGTTATGAATTGTCGTTTAATTTTCTGCACAGAAAATTTGATATAGAAAAAGGAAGCAAGATAACCTGGACAGGTGAGCCAACAACAGCCGATATTGATATTACTGCTGTATATATTGCCAACACGTCTTCTTCGGATCTCGTACAGGTTACTGACAACAAGAACTTATATCAACAAAAGTTGCCCTTCCAGGTAAGGTTACTTGTAAAGGGTCAGTTGATGCAACCCTTGCTTTCATTTGATATTACGCTTCCTGCAGAAAACAATGCAAGAGTATCCAGCGATGTGCTTGCGAATGTAAACAACCGTTTAGCGCAGGTAAGGTCAGAACCCTCAGAATTAAATAAACAAGTGTTTGCCCTGTTGCTGTTAAATAGGTTTGTGTCAGAAAATCCTTTTGCAAGCAGCGGCGGCGGTGGCGGTTTCAATGCCGGTTCTTTTGCACGTCAAAGTGTGAGCAAGATTTTAACGGAACAACTGAATAAATTAGCAGGAGACCTGATTGCCGGTGTAGACATAAGTTTTGATGTAAACTCTGCAGATGATTACACAACGGGATCGAGACGGGATAGAACAGATTTTAATGTAAATCTCTCAAAACGCCTCTTAAATGACCGCTTAAAAGTAACAGTAGGAACCAACTATGAATTAGAAGGGCCGCAGCAATCCAAACAAACTGCCAGCAATGTAATTGGCAATATTACAGTAGATTATAATTTGAGCCAGGATGGAAAATATATGCTGAGAGGATACCGGAAAAATGATTACGAAGCGGTAGTAGAAGGATACGTTATAGAAACAGGGCTTAAATTTATTATATCTGTGGATTATAATAAATTCAAAGAGATATTTCAAAAAAAGAAAAAAGCGCCATCGCAAAAAGAAACAAAGCCAAAAGCTGTACAGGCAACTACAAGTAACACATCTGCAGGAGATGAACGAAAACCTGCAAATACTGAGAAAATTTTGGCAGATGACAGAAAATCAATACCTGCTTCAGTAAAAGATTCTACAGATGGAAATTAAAAAAAACCGAATTACTTCTTCTTATTTATTTGTTGCTGTTATTATTTTGTTATCCGCCGGATGCAGCGCTACAAAGTCAGTTCCTGCTAATGATGCATTATATACAGGTGCAACTTTAAAACTTAAAAATTCAGATGCAAGTAAAAAACAAAATAAAGTTTTAAATGCTGACTTGCAAGGTCTTATCCGTCCGAAACCTAATTCTAAACTTTTAGGTATTCCGTTTAAGTTGCTTATTTATAACATGGCGGGCAAAAAGAATAATTTTATAAATAAATTTCTAAGAAAAACAGGTGAACCACCGGTTTTATTAAGCCGGGTAAATATTGATAAAAATGTAGAAATACTTAGCAACAATCTTCAAAACAAGGGTTTTTTTCATGCAAAGGCAGTTGGCGATACAACTGTAAAAAATAAAAAAGCAAGTGCAACGTACGTAGCTGATGCAGGAGCTCAGTACAAAATAAATGAAATCTCTTTTCCTAAAGACAGCAATGCCATTAGCCAGGCAATCCGTGATATATCGTCTAAATCAATACTAAAAAAAGGCGACCCGTTTAGCCTTGCTGTGGTAGAAGGAGAAAGACTGCGGATTGACGCAGCTTTAAAAGAACAAGGATTTTATTATTTCAGCCCTGACCATTTAAAAGTATTAGTTGATAGTACAAATGGCAGCAACCTTGCAAATTTATATGTAGTTTTTAAACCTGATGTGCCTGCAAACGCCAAACAACCATATACTATTAATGACATCTATATTTATTCAAACTACAGCTTAAATACTGCTGCAAAAGACACGTTGAAACAAGACTCTGTTTTATACAAAGGATATTATGTTATTGACAGAAAGAAAACTTTTAAACCCCTTGTGTTTGAGCAAATGATGCGTTTTGAATCCGGGGAATTGTATAACCGTACAGAGCACAACCAATCTCTGAACAGGCTTATCAATTTAGGAACTTTTAAGTTTGTAAAAAACCGTTTCGAACCTTTGGCAGACTCTTTTAAGCTTAACACCTATTATTATTTAACCCCCTTGCCAAAAAAAGCATTAAGCGCAGAAATTGGCGGACTTTCCAAATCTAATAATGTTAACGGCGCTGACCTGACTCTCAGATGGAGAAACCGAAACGCATTCAGAGGGGCAGAGCTGCTGACTTTTAATGCATACGGCGGTTTTGAAGTACAATACAGCGGACAATTCAGCGGGTACAATACCTATCGGTATGGTGCAGAAGCCAATCTTACTTTTCCAAGATTTTTAATTCCTTTCTTTCATTTTAATACACAAGGTTCTTTTGTGCCAAGAACAAATATTCAATTTGGCTATGATATTTTGCAACGCCAGAGACTATATACTTTAAATTCTTTCAGAGGGCAATTTGGGTATAACTGGAAAGAAAGCGCCCAAAAAGAACATACTTTTAATCCGATATCTATCAATTACGTTCAACCGCTTAATGTTACTGACTCCTTTGACAACTACATTGCAAAATATCCCATTCTTCAAAGAACAATTGACAGGCAATTTATTATCGGATCAAACTATAACTTTAACTATAATCAATTAGTAAATAAAGAGAAAAATGCCGGCGGTCTTTATTTCAACGGTTTGCTTGATCTCTCAGGAAATATTGCAGGTTTAATTTCAGGGGCTAACACTAAAAAGGGAAAAACAGTAGAATTGTTTGGAACTCCTTTCTCGCAATATATCAAAACAGAGTTAGATACAAGATATTATATAAAAGTAGGGCTCAATGATCAATGGGCTAATCGTGTGATCATAGGCGTAGGCATACCATTGGGAAACGATTCTATCCTGCCTTTCGTCAAGCAGTTTTTTGCCGGGGGAAGCAATAGCTTAAGAGGCTTTAGAAGCCGCTCGGTTGGACCGGGAACCTACGGAGGCGGACAAAGAACTAATCCTGATACCATCGGATTTTTACCAGATATAACAGGCGATATAAAATTTGAATTCAATACAGAATACAGAGCAAAACTGGTGAGTATTTTAAACGGTGCCGTATTTTTAGATGCTGGTAATGTCTGGTTATACAATGATAATCCTGCTAAATCAGCTGTAGGTAACCGGCCACCTAACCCGGGACAGCCGGGAGGAAAATTTACCAAAGATTTTTTAAAGCAGCTTGCAATAGACGCAGGGGTTGGGCTGAGAATTGATCTTACTATATTGCTTTTGAGATTAGACGTAGCAATTCCCTTAAGAAAACCTTATCTTCCCGAAGGGCAACGTACCGTTATTAATAAAATTGATTTTGGCAACAGTGCCTGGAGAAAGCAGAACATAATTTATAATTTAGGTATAGGCTTGCCTTTTTAAGAATAAAAAAACATTTTTATATCTTTTCAAGTCGTCTTAACTATTTATAAAGAAGATTTGCCTTCTGTCATAATATCTTTTTTATTCGTGTGATTTTCAATAATGCCATTAGAGAGCATGCTATTAGGAATAAAAATCGTTCTGTTATCATCCGTTACCATAATAGTTGTAAAAATCTGCACTTCTGATACTACACCTTTTTTTCCCTGCGCCTCTATAGTGTCACCAACTTTAAAAGGCTTAAACAGCAACAGTAACACACCCCCTGCGAAATTGGTAAGGGTACCTTGTAAAGCAAGACCTACTGCCAGTCCTGCAGCGCCCACGATGGCAATGACAGAAGTGGTCGGAAAACCGGCGAAATTTAAAACAGAGATAATTAAAACTGTTTTTAAACCAAAATTTAAAAGGTTACGGGTGAATTTTTTAAAAGTCGGATCAAAGTTTTTGATGTGCAGCGTTTTCTCTGCGATCTTCAATAATCTGTTTATTAACCAAAACCCGATTAATAATAATACAATTGCTACTAATAATTTTGTGGTATAATTAATGGCAGATGCAATAAGATTTGCTGTTTTTATAGTGGTATATCGGTCAAGCCATTCCTTCATCGTTTAGCTTTTTTAAAAGGTATATCTTATTCCTAATCCGAACCAGCCGCCTTCAAAGCCGCGGTTGTCTGCAAATTCAAAAGAAGGCTGCCAGTCCAGCGACAAGTTTAGCGGCGCTTTATTTATTTTATAATCCAGGCCTAAAACCCCGTCTACACCTGCAATTGCTTTATCGCCATAATATCCTTTGTAACTGTACAATGCTATGTGCGCTCCCGGCCCTGCATACCATTTTAATCCGCCGGCTCCTTTTATATTTCGGTGGATCTCGTATAAGCCTGTAATCCTTGTCCCGTTTTTATTAAAATAACCAATTAATTCCAGCGCATTACGTGGAATAACAAAGGTTTTAAAAGAAATTCCCGCTCCATCCCAAACCTTTACTCCCAAGGCTGTTTTGTAATTGCTGCCCGCTCTTTGGGCATAAGCCCCGATACTTACTGCTCCGCAGAGCAGAAGCAGTAAAACTGTTTTTTTCATAAATGATAGTTCACCAGCAAAGGTAAAAGTAAGGCCAATGCTAATATTTTTAAAATGAACAATTAAAATTCTTTTAAAGCACCTTTGTATTAATTGTAATGGTTGAATAAAAAAATTTACTAATCTGATCAACCGTGGAAATATTTGCCTGGTGGCACACTGATATTTATAATGCCATTCTTATCTTATTAATAAGGAAAAGTGGCGCGTTTTTTTAGTACATAACGTTAAACCAAATCGTCTTACTCTTCTGTTTAGAATAAAAACTTGTAAATCCGAAAACAAAAAGTATCTTAAATGACAGATGGGAATGAATAATAGGCTATTATTAGTTTATGAGAAAACTATAAGTAAATTTACCTTTAAAGCGACAAAAGATTTTATAATTAATTATCTAAATTAAATACTATGGAAGAAAGTAAAGAAACCGTGGATTTTATGGAAAATAACGACGAAATCCCTCACATGAAGTCATTGGCGTTGTTATCTAACAAAATGGTGCTTGACGGATACGATGATGATTTCAAAATATCTGACAAAGGATTGAAATCTCTAAAAACCGAAAAAGTATACCAGGCCGACCAGGTAAATATTATTAATTTTTTCAGGTTTGAAGGACAATCCGATCCTAATGATAATACTATAATGTACGTGATAGAAACCAATGACGGATTAAAAGGTACTATAGTTGATGCTTACGGCCCGTATGCAGACCGTAAACTTTCAGAGTTTATGAACAATGTAGACATACAAAAAAAGACAAATAAATAGAACCGGTTATAAGAGCAGAAAATATAGAAGCACCTTTTACCGGTACTTTTATATTTTTATCCGGTAATTTATTTTACATTTTATTGTTATAGAAAATAGTGCGCATATTTTGTCTATAGTAATGATTTTAAATTGATCTTTTCTTTTATAACGTTATGCTCTTCTTATTATACCTAATAATAAAGCTACAATTGCCAATACCAATAAAATGTGTATCAATCCGGTAAGGCTATAAACAAATACGCTAAGAAGCCAGCCGATTACTAAAACGACAGCAATGATATAAAGCAAAGATCTCATAAAAAGGGTTTAAAGAAAAATTTAAAAAATCCTGCCATCCAAAATCATTTTCAAACATTATTTCAATTTGTTATAAAAATTACATTGGCGGGAAAAAAATATTCAGAATACGTTTACACATTTTTCCGGCGTTAACTTGCCGTCGAATTGCAGAACTTACATCATGAACTCTTTAAAGAAATTTTTTAATTTAATAAAAAAAACCGCAAGTGCATTTAGCCAGGATAATTGTATAAAGCTAAGCGCCTCATTGTCTTACTACACCATATTTGCTATCGGTCCTTTGCTGGTGATTATCATATCGCTTTCAGCTATTTTTTATGGCCGGGAAGCTGTGCAGGGAAGTCTGTACGGACAGATAAGCGGATTAATCGGAAGCGATGCTGCCATACAAGTTCAGGATATTATTAAAAAAAGCCAGCACGCTAATAAAGGTATTATCGGAACAGTTGTTGGAACGGTGATACTGGTAATAGGAGCTACCGGTATTTTTACCGAAATACAGGACTCAATAAATTATATATGGTCTTTAAAAGCAAAACCAAAACGAGGTATTATTAAATATTTAATAAACAGGCTGCTTTCTTTTCTTCTGATTGTAAGTCTTGGTTTTTTATTGTTGGCATCTTTGGTCATTAATGCTCTGATGGATTTATTGAGTGACCGGCTTACAACTCTTTTTGCGCATTCTGTAGTATATATATTTTATGTAGTTAATTATATTGTCATCTTTTTAATAATAAGTGTGTTATTTGCCATCATTTTCAAGGTTTTGCCAGATGGAAAAATTAAGTGGAGAGATGCATTTACAGGGGCAGGATTCACTGCAATTTTGTTTATAATAGGCAAAGCGGGAATCGGTTACTACCTGGGGAAATCAAGCTTAGGTGCAACTTACGGAACAGCAGCATCAGTTATAATTATACTGGCCTGGGTGTATTATACTTCTATCATACTTTATTTTGGCGCAGAATTTACCAAAGTATACGCTTTGGAGCACGGGGGCGGAATAGTACCTGATAAGACCGCGGTTTTTATAATAAAAAGGGAAGCAAAAGAAATAGAGACAATGCCATCTGAACTGGCAGGAAAAAATAATGATGCCGCTTTAACTTAGTTTCTTTTGCTTATTTTTTAAAATGAAAAGCAGTAAACAATAGCGTCAGCGTCTTGTTATTTCCTTACAATAAACCTTACCTATAAAATAAAATATAAAATTTATGGAACAACAGCATCTCGAAAAACAGGAGGCTCTGAAGAAATTAGCTGAGTTGGTTGACGAAGTAAAAATTTGCATGTTTGCCACAATACACGAAGATTATACTGTCAGCAGCAGACCGATGCAAACTATGAAGGTGGATGAAGATGGCAGCCTGTGGTTCTTTACCAACGAATATTCGGGAAAGGTTGAGGACGTGTCTAAAGACAATACAGTGTATCTGATATTTTCTCACCCCGGGCAAAATACTTACTTGCATGTAAAAGGCAAATGCGCAATTGTAAACGATAAAGATAAAATGAAGGAACTTTGGTCTCCGGCAGTTAAAGCATGGTTTCCCAAAGGCATTGAAGATCCGGCTTTGGCTTTATTAAAAGTCGAGGCAGATGAAGCGAGCTACTGGGACAGTCCTTCCAGCAAATTTGTTGTTTTTTATAAAATGATAAAAGCCATCGCTAAAGGTGAAACACCTGATGAAGGAGAATTTGGTACGTTAAAGGTCAGTTGATAAAATTCTCTTTCACAAAAAAAGATAATGAAAGTTATTTAACATACTGCCCGACTGGCAAGCGGTTGCTTATGCTTCTTGCCAATGTCATTTCATCTGCATACTCGAGTTCGCCGCCGAAAGCTATACCGCGGGCAATGGTGGTAACCTTGCACTGCGACTGCTGCATTTTTTTTTGAATATAATAAATAGTAGTGTCGCCCTGTATATTTGGATTAAGGGCAAAAATAAGTTCTTCAGTCTCTTCTTTTTGCACGCGTTGAATAAGGGGTTCGATGCTAAGCTGTTCAGGACCAATGCCATCTAAGGGAGAAATAACACCGCCCAGCACATGATAAGTACCATTGTATTGCTGTGTGCTCTCTATAGCTATAACATCGCGAATGTTCTCTACCACACAGATAAGATGTTGGTTTCGCATGCTGTTAGCGCAAATGGCGCAAATATCAGCGTCGCTGATGTTGGCGCAACGCTGGCATAATTTAATATCCTGGCGCATTCGCGAAATGATTTCGCCAAACTGCAAGACTTCTTCCACATCCTGTTTTAGTAAATGCAAAACTAACCGCAGCGCAGTTTTTTTACCAATGCCAGGCAGCTTCGAAAATTCATTCACAGCATTTTCCAATAAAGAAGAGGGAAGTTGCATATTGCAAAAATAATGATGACGTTTGACAGATCAGTAACAATAAAACGCATAATACGCGCTTCTGAAGTTAAAATTGCTGCTATTAAACATACAATCCCCAGTCGTCTGTATATTCATCTTTTTCGAAAGTATTTATCCAGGTTATAAACATTTGTTGGAGAGCCTCAATTTCGTTTCTCATTATTTCTCCATGCTCTTCATCCACTTCTCCTTCCATCATTAAATTTAAAACAGATGATTTTACAAACTGTGCATTCTTTCGTATAACCCCTGCATTTTCCATTCGTAACACATACATATTGCCGGCTTCGGAACTGCGTATTTTAGCTCCCGCTTCATAAGCGTCTCCCAGCAGCATAGCTTTTTGTTCGGCTATAAAAGAGTCCTCTTCTTTTGCTTCAGAAATATCTTTCATCGTTCCTAAGGCGGCAGTCAACATTTCAACAATTTCGTTCCATTTTTCATATAAGGCCTTGTACGCCTGGGTAGCTGTATTTGTTTTCCAGCCTTCCCCTTCGTCTGAATTACCCTTCCAGGGAGGTAAACCGTTAAGATTATTTATGTTCATCAGGTAAATATAGTTCGGCTGAAGAAATTATATTTTTTTTGAAAAATGAATTGGAAACCGTCTCATTCCAAAGATTGGGTTCCATTAAATTTATCCCTTATTTCATCCTGATCTCTTACGATCCAAAAAATCGTGGTTCTCTAATCGTCGTTCTATAATGTAAAATCTTTAAGATTATCCCAATTGCTGCGAACTGAGAATTTTGTGTTTACAGGCACAACAATTTCCGGCTGCTTATGCACTCCGAAAAACTTTCCCGGGTCCCACTTTCCGTTCTTATTGATATCGTATAATATTCTCAAATCGTATTCTCCCGGGTTATACAACTTCCGGTTCCACTCTGCATTTGTAAGAGGTGAGGATTCTATCATTTTATCATTTTGCAAAATTTGCAAAACAGGATTTTTAGATAAGTCAAGGTTTTTGAAGCGAAGCTTTACAAGTCCATAATCTTCATTACTTTTAGTTGAAAATTTAATAGTATCATTTTTTAGCAAAGTAAGCCCGGCAGAGTCTGCAAAAGCATCTTTACTTACTAGCAGGTTGAAATCAGTATTGGCAGGCCAGCTATGAGCGACTACAAAACGGGTTTTATTAGTATCAGGCATAATAGTGTAATTGCTGACGGGTGCAAAGTTTTTATCTGTAAGAGTTACTTTGGCGCTGTCGAAAGTTTTAATGGGCTGGCTGAAAGTGAGTTCGAGATTAGTTAAAATATCCTGTTTGCCCGACTCCAAATTACTTTGTATCCGCAAATGTTTGTCCTGTTTCTTACGGTCTTTTACTTTTACAGTTGGAGACTTTGCAGCTTTAGCAGTATCTTTTTTTGCTGACTGATAAGCGTATAAAGTAACGGGCGCATTTTCCGTTGTGCTGATTGCCGAGTCAGCAAAAGCAAAAGGCTTAGTGGTATCATCGTAATGATGAGAAAATTCATTAGGAATTGCATACAAAGCAAAAGTGCCAGGAGCTAAATTATGAAAAGTAAAATTGCCTTTTCCATCAAGCCTGGCAATGTACCGCGGTTTGTCTTTTGCTGCGGCACTGTCGTTTAAATTGCGGTGAAGCACAACGATTAAAGTTGTATCAATTTTTCCTGTTTCGGCTAATATTACTTTTCCTGAAAGTGTATTTTGGTCAAGTCTTCTTCCGGTTGAGAAAACGTACGTAAAATTTTTATAAATGTTGCCTTCATTTATATCTTTTAATCCGTTTCCAAAATTAATGGAATACGTGGTATTAGGCTCTAAAGTGTCCTTTAGTTTAATGTTTACCGTTCTTAAGTGAGAAGTAATAACGGGAACATTGTTAGGAACGGGTGAAACTAACACATTTTCGAAGGCATTTTGAATTTCTACAAATTCATCAAAATTTAAGGTAATGCGGTTGCCGGCAAAGTTAATTGCAGAGTCTTTGGGAGTTGCCTCCATTAAAACTGGCGGAAGACTGTCTTTTGGTCCGCCGCCGGGAGGAATAATATTAGCGCAACCCGAACTGGTGATGATAAAGATTGCACCTGTAAAAATGATAAAAAGAGAAAAATATGCTGAAATGCTTGTTTTCATTACTGTTGCTGTTCATTGCAAACTTAACAGCAATTATTTGTTGCATGATTGGGTTTGAATGATTTATAGGATATTTAGGAAATGGCACTTCGTTTCCATCTCCTCATAAAAATAAATTTATTAGGTTAAGTACTTTGTTAATAAAAGAAGTATCCACTTCATAAATAAACCCAGGCCGCGTGGCTTTGTCATTGCAACAGGACTCCATAAGCTTTTGCAAGAACGTAGCTGCATAGCTTGAGCTATAATGTCAGAATTAATTGGGCTTTAAAGAAACACATAAGGAAACCATGCCCCTAATAACACATATCCAGACCGATATATTCCTATGACTCTTTTACCATCCTTCATGCACTTCTGCCAAACTCCACACTTCTTCTTCATCAGCAGGTTCGTGTAAAGCCACAGCAAGATTATTGCTTTTTACAAAACCGCACCAACGGCAATCAGGTTTGCCGCATCCTTTGTAAAAATCCCGGTTTTGTATTTTTTGCCAGACTTCTGTTATTTGCCTTGTTACAATAGAAATATCTTCGGGGCTTATAACTACTTTCTCTTTGCGGTAAACTTTTTTATTGTCCGGCTCAATAAAATCAAACTCTGTGCTTACCACTTTCCAGTCTTTATTTTCGAGGTTGTCTACCAGTATTTTATAAAAAACTGCCTGCCGCCAGTAGCTGCCGCCTTCGGGCTCTTTATCATTCGGGCCTTTTAATTTTGGCAATGCCTTTTCTATATCACCTGATTTATAATCAACAACATTTACCAATTTTCCTTCAAATTCCAGTTTATCCAGTTTACCCTTTAAAGGAACACCGTTTACCACCACATTTTTTATGTTGCGCTCTATAGCTACAATTTTATTGAAGTCATTAATATAATTGTCATAATAATTAGCAAGCACCTCCTGACCATACTCAATTCGGCGATCAAATTGTTCTTTAGTAAATGACTCGCGATGCCGATGCATAAACCAGTTAAAATCACTCACAAACTCCTGGCGGGATGGAAAAGTATTCTTGTTCGACTGCATTTTTTCAAAAAGCATTTGCAATGAATGATGGATAGCAGAGCCAAACTCTGTTGCTTCAGACTTACCGGAGGGAACGCGTACAAGATTATTAAAATAAAAATCAAGCGGACATTTCAGATAATTGTTCAGTGCGGTAACATTCATTACAAACCTGTCGAGAAGGCCGCTGATAAAATCTTCTTCAATTTTTGCTATTTCCGGCTGCAGTTCTTCATTAAATTGTAAAGCTGCAAACTCTGCCTGTATACTTTCACTAACAGGAACAGGTTCTACAGGCAATAAATGCTTTTCTAAAATTTCAGCAATAAACATAGATGGCTCCAAAGTTCTTCCGTCATTTCTAAAATGGCTGTACGAAATATACAAGTGCCTTTGCGCCCTGGTAAGCGCTACATAAAACAAACGGCGAAGCTCTTCTTCCTCCTTACTTTTTGGTACCGATGTAAACATGGTGTCAGGAAAAGAGTAACCCCCGCCCGGCTTGCGTTTCTTTTCCCAGTTACCTGCATTTGCACCAGCAATAAACACATATTCGTATTCGAGGCCTTTTGAACCGTGTGCAGTAAGCAGGTTTATTCCCTTATCGCTTCCGGTTACCTGTACCAACGGAAGGCTTAAATTCTCTTTTTGCATCAGGTCAAAAATGTTGACGATGCCTTGCAAGGTGAGCAATGGGTTTCGGCGTGTCTCTTCTTTTATAAAATCAAACAAGCCTGTCAGCACCTGCATCAGCCATAGCTTTTCATCACTTTTCATTACAAAGCTTAAAATGCCTGCTTCGCGAATAATTTTTTCAACAATAGTTTGCAACGTTACATTTGGTACAACAGCAACCAGCTTTTCAATAATTGCACTTGCTTTTTTAATGCTTTCAGGCAAAATGTTTTCAAATAACTTTCCTGAAGGTTTAGTGGTTTTTTCATGTAATAATCTTCTAAGTGATGTTTTCTCTCCGGTAAACCTTTTTTCGGCAACTTCTACCGACAGTTTTGCTATTTCAATAGCCGGAATTTCAAGAAAATCAAAATGCAAAATCTCAAATAACATCTCATCTCCGCCGTAGGGGATATCATGTTCTGCTGCAAGATAATTCAGCAACAACACAATTTTTTTAGCAAGCGGAATCTCCAGGATGTTCAGCTTTCGCTTGCTGTATACCGGTACGTTTCGAAGTTTGCAATACTGCGCCAGCTCTTCGCCGTACTTATTTTCTTTAAAAATAATGCTGATGTCTTTGGGTGAGATCCCTTTTGCCAGCAAATCTTCAATTTGCAAGGTTATGTGTATCATCTCCTGCCGCTGTGTTTCGTACTCCCTGATCTGCGGACAGCATTCATCGTCAGCGACGCTTTTCCATTTATCATTGCAGCAAAGTAGTTCTTTGCTTAAACCTTCCATTTGAGAAATCAGCCTTTCAAAATTTCTATCAATTAATGTTTTGGAAACATTTAAGATAGGCTGTACCGAACGATAATTGCTGGTAAGCACAACAGTAAGCAGGTCTTTTTTATAGCTTTCAGCAAAGGCGAGCATGTTCTCTACATTCGCACCCTGGAAACGGTAAATGCTCTGGTCGTCGTCACCAACTACAAAAACATTTGGCTTATCCCAAAAGCTGATAAGCAGCTGAACAAGCTTGTTTTGTGTGCCGCTCGTGTCCTGGTATTCATCTACGAGAATGTATAAAAACTGCTCCTGGTATTTGGAAAGCAAAGCCGGGTTGTCTTCAAAAGCTTTAATGACCCAGTTGATCATATCGTCAAAATCGTAGCGGTTGCGGCTGCGCATAAGTTGCTGAAAACGTTCAAACTCGTTTACGGCAGCACGAAGCTTTTCAACTTTTTCCGTTGCTTCTGCAATTTTATCGGTACGAAGGTCTCCTTTTTTAAAGCTGCCTGTTGCCCGTTTGCACATAAACTCATCTCTTGCTGGGAAACTCTTTATATACTCATCTGTTTTAGTATTGATAAATTCCGGCGACCAGCCTTCGCGCTTCATCGTGCTGAAAAGCGATTGAAGGTTATTGATCTCATAATACACATCCCCGCGGTACCTCTTTAAAGGATGGTTTTTTGGTAAAGTATCAATCAGGTTTTTATACAGCTCAATCTTTTCCAGATCAGAAATGGGATCCATGGAGGTTTTTTCAAACAGCGAAAGATTGTCCTGGATGATGTCGTTGCAAAAAGCATGAAAAGTATAGATATTTACTTTATAAGCATCAGGGCCGATAAAGCTTAAAAGCCGTTTGCGCATGGCGACAACGCCGGCATCGGTATAAGTAAGGCAAAGTATATTATCAGGATTTGTATCGGTATCCAACAAAATCTTACCGATACGGGCGCTTAAAATCTGTGTTTTGCCTGTTCCCGGACCTGCAATTACCATTACCGGACCTTCGATATTATCAACAGCCTGTTTTTGTTGAGGGTTAAGGCCTTTATAGATTTCATTATATTTTTCGGCGTATATTTTTCTGTCAGACATAGGGTAAAGGTAAAAAATAAAATCTAAAAAATTTAGCAAAAGTTAGGAGAAAAGCTACTTTTAATAGTTCAGATGAATAGGATTTATGGAACTTGCAGCATGAGGTAATGCTTTTATAAACTTACTACGCTTATTCTACTTTTTCAATATCTCTCAATTGAATTTTCTTTCCTTTTTGAACGCCTTTTATTAGTACCGTTTCTTCAAAGTAAGGCTTAACGACGTCAGAAAGTAAACCTTTAGGTACCTCAATTTCATAGTCAACATTTTTAGCGTTAGTTAATTTTATTTTGCTTTTTTTCGAATCTGCAAACGATAATGTACCAGTTATTTCTATTGCTTTGTCTGGAACTAACAAGTTTATTTGTTCAACGGTTGACGGAACTTCAAAGTTTCTATTAATTTCAGTTAAAGTCACAGTTTGGTTATTATCACGTCTTGTAGTTGTAAATCCTACAAGTTTTATTCTGTCGCCATCAGGAGCCAACTGTTTAGTTAAAGCTATAAAATTTCTTATGTAAGCTTCGTCTTTTATATTCTTCTTTAATTGAGTATAGTTTTTTTCATTGATAAGTTTGATATTTTTAAGAATGTCATCTATTAATAGAGTTTGAACATCCAAACCTTCTAATACTTGTTGCTCAATTAATTGACCAAACCGAATGGTTACCGCAAAACTTGCAGCTCTCGGTACGGATAGATATGGTTCAAAGTTTACAACATTGTTTTTAAAAGGTCGTCCTTTGTCATTAAAGGGTTTGTTTCTAATTCTGTCTGAAGTTCGATAAGCTAACTTTTCAATTAGCTCTATTCTATTTAAAAATTCATCACTTCTAATTAAGCCATGTCCAACCTGATTTCCTGATAAACTCAATTGCAATTCATTCGAATTTAATATAACTCCGTGCAGCTCTAAATGTCTGAGGAAATTTACTTGTTGTAATAAGTCTCTAAACTCGTCAGCAATTTCATCTGGTGGGTCTCCGGCAAGACCAATTGAAACTAATTTTTCTGCTTCCCTCAATTCTTCTGATAAAATAGCAAGGTTTGCAGCACTTCTTAATAGAATTGACCTTGTAGGTTCCTCAGATGATTTAGAATTAAATAATATAAATGCCTGTTTTTCTAATTCAAAGGCTTTTACGTAGTTGTTATTTACTTCGGCAACAGAATTATCTTTTTTAGCAATTAATGCTAAATCATTATATTTCATTGCCTCTCTATGTAATTCTTTAACTGTCATATGATCTTATAAGCACATCTTGGATTTGAAAACTCCATAACACAAATGTGTGCGCTCATATTCAAAAACGATGATTTCTTTGTTTGGTCTTCTTTTATTTTAGTTCTGTTCTCCAAAGTATTTGTTGGAGACTCTTTTAATATACCGGAAATTTCTAATCGCGCTTTACGTTGAAAGATTTCTAAAGTGTTTTCTTCACCTAACCAATAATCAAATCCTAAACCCTTGCTTGAACGTTCTATGCATTCATATTCAGATAAGTGTTTAACTAATAAAATTGCAATTGCTGTCGCACCGTACTCTGTTGCTTCATCACTATCCGTCCAATTCCTTTTCACTTGTGTATTAACAGCACTATTCCAATTTAAAGTTAATCTACTGGAGTTATTGCCAGAAAGGTTTGTATTTACACCAGTTGAATGATTAGAATTTTCTAAGCAAACTGTACAAGCCTGTAAGCAAAAACTTCCAAATTCAGGCGTTAAACCCATAATGCCATTTCTTAATTCTTCAAGGTCTAATGTCATTCTCTTTAATAGATAATATCTAAATATAATTAGCGCTAACTCGTTATCTACGCAAAATACTGCTTTTTTAATTTAAAAATCTTTTCATAAAAAAGCTCGTATTACTAAAAAAGATAGCACATTTTTAAATATTGTACATTTGAATCTCTTATGAAATACGATTTCTCTGCCCACCCAAATGAGATTTTACCAAATCTTCTTAATTTGAAATCGCAGGAAGAAGTTGGTCTGTCCGAATTTGAAGGGTTTTTAAAAGCTGAAATTCGACTTACCGAAAGTCTTACAAGCCGGACGATGTTTACTATTTCTTACATTCTAAAAATTCACAAGCTCTCTCTCGGTCATTTGTATTCTTTTGCCGGAAGATATCGTAATGTGAATATTTCCAAAGAGGGCTTTCCCTTTGCTGCTTCCCGATTCTTACCTGCAACAATGAAATCTTTCGAAGAAGAAATTCTGGATAATTTGCCAAACAAATATCAGAGCAAAGATGAATTGATAAGAGACATTGCTAAAGTTCATGGTGAACTTCTTTTTATTCATCCGTTTAGAGAAGGAAATGGTCGTACAGCAAGGATTTTAGCAAATCTTATGTCCCGAAAACAGGGTTATGAAGCTTTACATTTTCAATTAATAACCGAAAATAAGTTCAATGCTTATGTTTCCGCCGTTCAAATGTCCGGTACCAGGGATTATACAAAAATGGAAGAAATAATTCAATTTATTTTTCCAGGCTAAGCTCCACTTTTTTAAGCGCAGCTAAAGCATTTTCTTTAGTAATGTTAATTCCCTCTATGCGAAATGAAGCTAACGCGGATTGCATAATTTGCTCTCTCGTTATTTTTTTATCTTTTATTTTTGCCTGTTTCGTTTTCATATTATGAAGTTATAAGACTTTTTAAGACTTTTTAAGACTTTTTTGAGCTTAAAACAAACCTGCTCTACAGTAATTCCGCTAAAGGTTTTTAATTTATAAACCTTACAAAATCCCCAAAACAGTCACTCCACCTTTCACCATCTGATTTAAGTGTACGTTTACTTTTGCAGACAATGGCAGTATCACATCTACCCGGCTTCCGAATTTTATAAAGCCGAGCTCATTGCCCTGGTGCACTTCCTGGCCTATGGAGAGATAATTTACAATACGCTTTGCCAGCGCTCCGGCAATTTGCTTTACCAGCACTTCGCCTTTCGTGTTTTTAATTACTACACTATACCTTTCGTTTTCAGCGGAAGATTTAGGATGCCAGGCTACGAGGTATTTTCCCTTGTGGTATTTATTATATACTACTTCGCCGCTTATCGGGTTGCGGTTGACATGCACATTTGCAGGGCTCATAAAAATGCTTACCTGCAACCTTTTATCATTAAAATATTCTTCTTCCAAAACCTCCTCAATCACTACTACTTTGCCATCGGCGGGGCAAACGACTTCCGTCTCTCCTTTGGTAAGTGAACGGTATGGAATACGGAAAAAAGAAACAATAAATAAAAAAAGCAAAACAGAAACTATAAAAATAATAGCGGCAGCATCAGGATGACTGTCGCCTATAAAAACAAATGATGCAATATTTATGAGGCCAAACACCAAAGCCGCAATACCGATACTTTGATAGCCCTCTTTATGAATAGTCATTACGAAGAAAATTATTATGCAAAGATAACAGACGGCAAACTGTTTTAAAACTTTAGATATTAACGGCAATCTTTTATCATTATGTTATTTATTTATAATAAATTAAACAGAAAAAGGTACAACCATACAAAAGGCGTTGCAAGTATCAGGCTGTCAAAGCGGTCGAGAAAACCGCCGTGGCCAGGCATAATACTGCCGCTGTCTTTTACGCCGGCCATTCTTTTTAACTTGCTTTCGAGCAAATCTCCGGCGGTGCCAACCACAGCAGCTATTGAAGAAATGGTAATAAGGAAACCAATGTTTTTTATATTAAAAAGATAATAGCCCGCTAACGTAACTATTGCTACACAAAGCACAGCGCCACCGCCGGTGCCTTCCCATGTTTTTTTTGGGGAAATTTTCGAAAAAGGTGTTTTACCTATAAACGAACCGACTATATATGCCATAGTATCATTGATCCAGATAGAAGCAATTAATATAACAGGGATAATCCAGCCTTTATCGTCAAAATTATATGTATTATCTGAATTCATTCCAATACTCCTGATATTGATCATTAATGCCCAGCTTACCGAAATGTATAATAAACCGATAAGCGAATAAAGTAATGATTTTACTGAAAGCTTTTTTGTAAAAACAATTAAAAACAAAGGCAACACCACGCCTGACACCAGCAGAAGAAGCCGGCCAATTTTATGGAAAGAAAGAGTATGTATACTAAAAGCATCACCAGCCATGAAAAACATAAAAAACCATCCCGCTGTCATTATTCCATATCTATGCACAGGAGTTATTTTCGTGTATTCAGGGTAAATCAAACCGATCAGTTTTTGATATTCTATCCAGCAGCCGAAATGAATGATGGAAAACAATACAAAAAAGCTCCATCGGTTCCACAGAAGGCCTGCGAGCATTATTACTACAAATATTACGGCAGTTAAGGCACGGGTTTTAAATGTCTGCAGGTTAAAAGCCATATTTTATGTTGATCTTATTGTGGTTGGTTATCAAAAACACAGATACTTTTAAAGGGTTCCTTGTTTAACTACTGAACTTTTTACCTTTAAGCCATACTTATTGATTATCTTAAAATAAACCAAAAAACATTCAAATTGTAATAATAAAAAAGCCATCTTTATCCTTCATAATAACATTTGCGGCAGCGTGGCTCGTATATGTTTTGCTCGCCCAGTAAAACCTGGTCTTCGCCGGCAGACTTGCGGTAAGACATATGGGCAAGGTTGCCGCAACGGACGCAAACAGCATGCAGCTTGATTATAAAATCTGCAACAGCAAGCAGTTGAGGCATAGGGCCGAAAGGTATTCCTTTATAATCCATATCCAAACCTGCAACAATAACTCTTATGCCTTGCAGTGCGAGTGTTTCGCATACGTTGATTATCTCATTGTCAAAAAACTGGGCTTCATCAATACCAACAATATCAACGTTTTTAGCCAACTGCAAAATAGCTTGTGCATTTTGAACAGATACAGAACGGATAAAGTTTGAGTCATGGCTGACAACGGTATCTTCATTAAAACGAACATCAATGGCAGGTTTAAAGATTTCTGCTTTCAAGTTAGCGATTTTAGCCCTTTTTAACCGTCTTATCAATTCTTCTGTTTTACCGCTGAACATGCTGCCGCAAATCACTTCAATCCATCCGCGCCGCGCCCCGGAGAAATTAGGTTCAATAAACATTCTATAATATAACTTGTTTTTTTATGCAAAGAGTTAGTAATTTTACCTTGTAAACCCCTTACTAATCCTCAAAAGTATACATTCTATGGAAAGAGTGGGTGTTTTGATTAACAAATTGCAGGAGCAGTTTCTACAGAAAGCAGATGTACAAAATATGCTTGTCACTGTACAATTATTGCAAAATGAATTATCATTTTCTTTTAATGGTGAAAACGGCATTGAAACCAAAAAAGTATCTGTAATTGTTCCTAAGGCTGCTGCTGTTTCTGCTGCGCAAATAAGACACGAGGCAGCAGAAAACGGGGCGTACAAGCCTGTTCCAAAACCTGAAAGCGAGCCTGCTCCCGTTTCGGAGCCTATGCCTGCACCGGAAGATCCATTACCTGAGCCTGGTCCGTTACCTACTCCGAAACCAGAGCCGGAACCTATCCCTCATTTTGGTGAGCAAAATCCATGGCTTACGGTTTTTCCCCGCAATGAAGACAGGAGAACTTCATGGTCGTTAGATCCTGTTTTAGACATTCCTACTTTGGCACACCAGGAAAAAGTGGTTTATGAACTGAACGATGCGATGATAAATGAAGGAACGCTGGCATCTGTAAATGATAAATTAAAGCAGAATAAAGCAGAATTAGGATCTTTTCTGCAGGAGACACCTGTAAGAGATTTAAAGAAAGCCATTAGTATAAATGACCGCCACAGGTTTATTCACGAATTGTTTCGCGACGACGAAAATATGTACGAACGATCAATAAAAACAATTAATGGCTTTCATATTTTTGCTGAAGCGGAATATTGGATACAGCGCGAATTGAAATTAAAATTAGGCTGGGATACCAGACTCGAACTGGTTAAGACTTTTGATCACCTTGTCAAAAGGCGATTCTCCTGAATAAACTGAAGTATCTTTTTTGTTGCACCTTGTTTACTATAAACATACTCCGACGCTGCTTTGCATGCACTTGTATAGTTTTGATCTTTTTTAAAAAATTCATCAAATTTTGCTTCTAATTGCAAATAATTTGTGATACTTATTCCTCCTCCGTTAAGCACTAATTCTTTAGCTTCTAAAAAATTTTCATATACCGGGCCAAAAATTACAGGTTTTCCATATACTGCAGCTTCCAGCACATTGTGAACGCCTTCTTTGCCAAAACCTCCGCCAATATAACTTATCGTTGAATATTTGTATAAACTGCTAAGCGTTCCCACATTATCTATAATAATAGTATTAATATTTGAAGGTATTCCGGAAGTATTTACTGCAGAAAATAAAACGGTGTTTTTGTACAGTTGCAAACATTCTTTCAGTCTTTGCTTATTAATATTATGCGGCGCAATTATACATTTAACATTGCTTTTTTTGTTTGCATAACCAGAAAGTTTTTTATCATCTTCAGGCCAGGTACTTCCGGCAACAATTACATCACTGCCTGAACAAAATGCTTCAATAGTAAAAATGTGTTCGCTTTGTTCTGCAATCTCTATAACTCTGTCAAAACGCGTATCGCCGCTTATAGTGACATTTTTATCGAAATCAATTGTTTTTAAAAGAAAAAGTGACTCTTTATTCTGAACAAAAAAATGAGTAAAACAAGAAAGCATGCTGCGATGAAAGTCTCCATACTTTGCAAAAAAAGGCTGTTTCTTTCTAAAAATCCCTGAAATAAGCAGCAGGGGAATATTTTGTTTTTTTGCCTCGTGGAGATAATAATACCAAAACTCGTATTTAATAAAAAGTATAAGCCGAGGCCTGGCTATTTCAAAAAAATGTTTCGCATTTTCTTTGTTATCTGCAGGCAAATAAAAAATATAGTCAGCGCCTTCATAATTTTTTATGACTTCGTAACCGGATGAAGAAAAAAAAGTTAGTAATATTTTATAAGAAGGATAATTAATTCTAATTTTTTCAATAAGAGGTCTTCCCTGTTCAAATTCTCCAAGAGAAGAACAATGCATCCACAGTAAAGGATGATCGGGAGAAATAACTTCCCGCATTCTCTCAAAAACTGTTTCCCGCCCTTTTACCCACCATTTTGCTTTTTGATTAAAGGGCGAAGCAAGGCGTATAACAAACGAATACAGCCATATAAAAAGCTGGTAAAGAACTTTGGTCAAGCTGTTTTAATATTTTAGTAAAAATAGCCTTTCAACAAGTTAAAAGCTTTCAAAATTTCAGCTTACAAGTGTTCCCACATCCATTCCTTCAACTACCTGGCGCAAAGTGCCTGGAGCATTCATATCGAAAACTATGATGGGAAGACTGTTTTCTTTGCACAAAGTGAAAGCTGTCATGTCCATCACTTTCAGGTTTTTATTTATTACTTCCGAGAAAGATATTTTATCATATCTCATAGCAGTCGGATCCTTTTCCGGGTCGGCAGTGTATATGCCGTCTACACGTGTCCCCTTCAAAATAACCTCAGCTTTTATTTCTATAGCTCTGAGAGATCCGGCAGTGTCTGTGGTAAAATATGGATTGCCGGTACCTGCACCAAAAATAACGACGCGGCCTTTTTCGAGGTGCCGGATGGCTCGCCGGCGTATATAAGGCTCGGCTATCCGTTCCATTACAATGGCACTTTGCAGCCTTGTAAAGACGCCGACTTTCTCAAGACCTGCCTGTAGTGCCATTCCATTAATGACGGTTGCAAGCATACCCATATAATCGCCTTGTGCTCTTTCAATACCGGTCTCCGCTTCGTTCATACCGCGATAAATATTGCCGCCTCCTATCACAATAGCTACCTGCACACCTAATTCAACCACTTGTTTTATATCCAGCGCATACTGAGAAATAACTTGAGGATCAAGGCCAAAACTTTTGTTTCCCATCAAGGACTCGCCGCTAAGCTTAAGAAGAATCCGCTTATATTTTGGAAGCATGTATTTTATTTTCAGTGCAAAGAAAACGAAAAGTAACGGTTGAAAAAATATTGGCTTTATAAAGAGAAACACAGTTTCATTATAAGCGTTATCAAAAGTTATTGCTAAGCAATGCGCCCGGAGAAATGTAAAACAGCAAAGGTCAGCATGATGCTTTGAAGTTGCGTTTATACATTTACATTTTATCTGTTTTACATAATTGCGATCATGCTTATCTCAACGTTTACATCTTTCGGCAAACCTTTTACGGCCACCGTTTCCCGTGCAGGATAATCAGCAGAAAAATAAGATCCGTACACTTCATTAACCTGCGTAAAAAGGTTCATATCTTTTAAAAAAATAGTCGTTTTTACTACATGGTTAAAATTTATTCCTGCTTCTTCGAGTATTTCATGCAGATTTCGCATCACCTGGTGGGTTTCCACAGCAATATCTCCGGTGATAAGATTATTGGTGGCGGAAGAAAGCGCAATCTGTCCGCTTATAAATACCATATTGTTGCATATAACAGCCTGATTGTAAGGACCAATAGGTGCGGGAGCTTTAGGTGTGTTAATAATTTTTTTATCCATATAATTGTTTTAAATCAAAAATTGATAATTCTTGTTTAATTCATACAATTGATGTTAGTTGTTTAATAGTCATATCAAATATTATTATTTCTTTTTATTGTAATGCTTAAATAAGACAGGAAGATAGTTAAATAACTTTTAGTGCACCTGTTTTTGCTAAATTAACCTTACCATTGCCAATAAAGTCCTTTTAAAAGAAACTCTTCGTCTTGGCATTACTTCTCAATATTGATACCGCAACCGAAATCGCCTCTGTTTGTATTACTCTTAATGGCCTGCCCCTTGCTCTCAAAAAAAATGAACATCAAAAAGAACATGCTTCATTCGTTCATCCGGCCATTGCAGTGATGCTGGAAAATACAGGTTACCATCTTGCGGATATGGAAGCTTTTGCCGTCACTTCAGGCCCTGGCAGCTATACCGGTTTAAGAGTAGGAATGGCTGCTGCAAAAGGATTTTGTTATGCATTGTCAAAACCCCTTATTACCATTAATACTTCAGAAGTAATGACAAATGCAGCAATAAAGGCAAGCGGCGAAGCAGCGAACGGCCTGTTATTTTGCCCCATGACAGATGCCCGCCGTATGGAAGTTTTCGCCGCTATTTATAATTCTGATATGGATTGTATTCTTTCTCCCCAACCGGTTATAGCAGATGAAAATTTTTTAAAAAATTACCTGGCGGAGAATAAAATACTATTTTTTGGAAGCGGAAGTGTTAAATTAAAACAAATGATAACTAATGTTAACGCTTGCTTTTCTGATATACAATATAATGCCTCAAATCTTGGCACAATTGCTGAAAAGGTTTTCTATAAAAAAAAATTTGCAGACATTTCACTTTCTGTACCAACTTATTTTAAAGATTTTCAATCTATTACAAAGGTTAATAAGTAGAGTTTTTTCAACGCAGAACTTTAAGCAATCATTTATAATAAAATAATTATTCGTTTTTATATTTGACATTTGATTTTTTCATAAAACCCCCCAATTAACATTTATGTTAACAGCAACGCCAAGTATTACTATTTCTGATAAAGAAAACAGCAATACCATAAAATTAGATTTTTTACATTTGAAAAAGGCAGCTTTAGTATTGCGCGCCATGAATCACAAACTTCGCCAGCAGATGATAAAATTGCTGGATGAAAGTGAAAGAATGACCGTGACTGAAATTTATGTGAAATTGAGATTGGAACAATCTGTAGCTTCCCAACATCTGGCCATCCTGCGCCGCTCAGGGATAGTTATAACACAACGTGATGGAAAATTTATTTATTATGCAATTAATTACGACCGAATAGCTGAAGTGAACAAGTTTGTTGAAGATTTGGTAGCGTAAGATGTAAAAATATTTTTTAAAAGAGGATGTTCCGTTATAAGAGCATCCTTTTTTATTTTTTTAATAAACCTTAACCTGCCATGGAGCGCAGCACATGGCTTGTTGTAGCTACTTTTGCATAAATAAGAAATATGTTTGTAAAACAATTGTACACGGCATGCCTTAGTGAAGCCGCATACTATATAGAAAGTGAGGGAGAGGCTGCAATAATAGACCCGTTGCGCGATATAGAAGAATACAGCAGGCTTGCAAGGGAGCGAAAGGCTGCCATTAAATATATTTTCGAAACTCACTTTCATGCCGATTTTGTAAGCGGGCATATTGATCTTGCCAAAGCTGCTAATGCACCCATCATTTATGGTCCAGAAACTGAGACAGGTTTTGAGGCAATTGTTGCGAGAGACGGGCAGGAATTTACAATTGGCAAAATAAAGCTGCAGGTATTGCACACACCCGGCCATACCATCGAAAGCACTTGTTACCTGCTGAAAGATGAAGCGGGCAAAGACACCGCTGTCTTTACCGGAGACACTTTATTTGTGGGAGATGTTGGAAGACCTGACCTGATAACCGGAAATGTGACAAAGGAAGAAATGGCAGGGCTGCTGTATGAAAGCCTCTAGGCTAAGATAAAGCCATTGGCAGACGATGTGATTGTTTACCCGGCTCACGGGCCGGGAAGCAGTTGCGGTAAAAACATAGATACAGCGACCCAAAGCACTATCGGAGAACAAAAGCAAACAAATATTGCCTTACAGCAAACTTCAAAAGAAGCATTTATACAATTGGTGACGGAAGATCTTCCTGCTGCACCGGGTTATTTTCCTATCACTGCCAAAATAAATAAAGAAGGATACGAAACCATGGATATAGTTTTAGAAAACAGCCTTACAGCACTGACTGTTGAAGAGTTTAAACGACACCTGAAGGAAGATACAATTACAATTATATTGGATACCCGTGCTGCTGCTGCATTTACACAGGGATTTATACCAGGTTCCATATTTATCGGGTTAGACGGAAAGTTTGCAGAATGGGCAGGAAGTCTTTTGCCTTTCGACAAACCTTTGCTATTGGTAACAGAAACCGGAAAAGAAAAAGAAACTGTGATACGCCTGGCGAGAGTTGGATTATCTAAAATTACCGGTTACCTGCAGGGAGGCTTTGAAGCATGGCAAAATGCGGGAGAGAAAACTGATTTAATAATAGACGTGGAAACCGATGAACTCGCCATGGACATCCCGTTTGATGAAAAACTGATCGCAGTAGACGTAAGAAAAGAAGTCGAATTTGCAGACGGACACGTAAAAGATGCTGTAAGTATTCCATTAATTACCATGACCGATCCGGCAAGTATGGCAAACATAGAAGATACAGACAACTTATATTTATACTGCGGCAGCGGCTACCGCAGCACAATTGCAGCTTCACTTCTGAAGCGCGAAGGAATACACAACCTGCACAATGTGCTTGGCGGTTGGGGGAAAATAAAAGATGAGCCGGGAATTGAAACTGAAAAAGATGCTTCTGTCTTAAATTAAAAGGGTATCAAAAGTCTGAAAAAACTAAAAGCCGGGTGTTTAATCCGGCTTTCTTAATACATGGAAAATTAAGTTTGTCTGCTTACAGATATTTATTATTGTTTCTGAAAGTATTTTTCATGATCGTTACTATTTTTAAAGTGATCCTGTTTTTTAATTATAGTAAAATAGGTTAAATTTCCTCATCTCTTATCCCATTTCTGCAAAATCATCTACCAATGTTTCATCCTGTTTGTCAACTAATAAATGCAATTGTGTTTTAAACAACATACAGCAGGTTTTAATTTTTAAATTCCCGTTTTCTAAAATGGTCATTGCCGGCTGCTGCTTGTGTATGTGACAAGTGTTAGTTTCCAGGTTTTCTTTTAAGTCAATAGCATTCATAGTTTTTATTTTTATTTCTAATTAGATGGTTCAGAAAGAAAAAAGGATGCGTTTTTAATTAAAAAAAATAAACAGTGATTATTAAACCTCAAATGCAAGCTTCTGCATTAAATTTTTATTACGCAGCTTCAAAATGAAGAATTAGTGTTAATATCATAGTATGGAATAATGCTTTAAAAGCACTTTTTTACCACTGATTTCTTCAAACACTAAAATATTAAAAAATGCCTGTTCCGAATTATGGCGCATTGGTAGGTACTATTATTGATAAACTTGACAGCCGGGCTGCAATGAAAAAAAATCCGGGAAGCAAACCTCACTACCAGATTTTAGTTGAAGCAAATAATATAAAATACCGGATAGCTGTAAATGTAAAATCAGATCAGCAGCCTTCTGACCTGCAATTTTTATTAAAGGATAATTATAACCATCCTGTTTTGAACCACCTGAAAAATCTGCCTGTTGGTTTTACACCACTTTCTCCGCAGCCTGATACTGCAGCGCTCGATTTTATAAGAGGTAATCTTTTTAATTTTAAGGATATGCAGATTGTACCATCACTGCTTGATGGTAATAATAATGATTTGAACGACATTTTTAATGTGTATGTGCAACGCGCCATTGATACTCCAGGCTCATTGGTTTATGCTCTTGGCGACCGCTGGGGGCCGGAAATTAATAAGAAAGACGCCTACTTTGATTTTGAGCCGGGTAATGGTATTCATGACATTCACATGAACCAGGGAAACAGCGGAAGCCATAAAAGTGATAATGGAGTTTATCGCGACGGAGCACTTTTTCTATTCTTTCCTGACCGGCAGCAATGGACTGCCATGTTTTTAAAATTTCAATCTCAGGCAGAGCATACAGATGACACGACGGGCAATCCGATTGAAGCTGCTCCGAGCGACCCGACAGTGCCACAGGAAGAAACAACTGTCAAAATTTTTGCAGCAATGGTTAATCCAAAGGCAGATGACCGGGGCAAAGAGTTTGTTTATCTTGTAAATACCACAGATACAGATATTGATCTTACCGGGTGGATAATTGCAGATAAGCTGAAGAAAAAGGAAGTAATAGGGACTATTGTGCTTGAAGCCAGCGGAGTAATACGTGTAAACCTTTCGGGGCAAAATGCACAATTATCTGATAACGGAGGAATTATTACTTTGCTGAATAAAGACGGAATAAAAGTGGATGGCGTTTCATATACAAAAGACGAGGCAGCCAATAAAGGAAAGCTGACTACTTTTTAACAAAAACGGCAGTTTACACCGCTTTTATCAGGTAAATATTTGTTTTCCCTTTCTGCACAAACAAATACTTTTCATGTATAAACAGAGGCAAATCAATCTTTGCAGATACATCTGAAACTTTTTGTTTGTTGAGACTTACACCCCCGGCTTGTATCATTTTTTTTGCTTCGCTTTTGCTGGAGAAAACAGCGGTTTCTGCTAAAAAAGTAACAATATCAGTATTGGCAGAAACTATGTGTTTTTTATTTGTTTCAGCCGCAGGAACTCCGGCAAGTACGGCATCAAGCTCATCTGCGGAAAGTGTTGCTATAATTTGCAAAGTGTCTTTGCTGAACAAAAGATTGGTTGCCTGTGTAGCTTTTGCCAGCGCATCTTTGCCGTGTACAAAAGCTGTTACTTCCTCTGCAAGTTTTTTTTGCAGTTTTCGCTGGTATTCATTTCCTGCGTGTTGCGCTAAAACATCATTCACTTCTTTCTGGGTTAAAAAAGTAAATATTTTTATATAACGCGTTGCGTCTTCATCAGAAGTATTTAACCAAAACTGGTAAAACCCGTAAGGAGAAGTTTTGGAGCCATCAAGCCAGATATTTCCTTTTTCACTTTTTCCAAACTTGCTTCCGTCGGCTTTGGTTATAAGCGGGCAGGTGAACGCAAAAGCTTCCCCGCCTGCTTTGCGACGAATGAGTTCTGTGCCGGTTACAATGTTTCCCCACTGGTCGCTGCCACCCATCTGCAGTTTGCAGTTTTTATGCTTGTATAAGTAATAAAAATCGTATCCCTGCACCAATTGATAAGTAAACTCGGTAAAGCTCATTCCCGTTTCGCCATCTGCTCTTTTCTTTACGCTTTCCTTTGCCATCATATAATTGACCGTAATGTGCTTACCAACATCGCGAATAAAATTAAGAAAAGAGAAATCTTTAAACCAATCGTAGTTATTAAGAATTTCAGCAGCATTTGGCTTTTTTGTATCAAAATCAAGAAATTGATCAAGCTGTTTTTTTACACCAGCCACATTGCGCAGCAGCACTTCTTCGCTCAGCAGGTTTCTTTCTTCGCTCTTTCCGCTTGGGTCGCCAACCATTCCGGTCGCCCCGCCTACAAGTGCAATCGGTTTATGCCCGGCTTTTTGCAAATGAACCAACAGCAATATCGGCACAAGGTTGCCGATGTGCAGGCTATCGGCAGTAGGATCAAAACCAATGTAGGCAGTGGTCATTTCTTTCAGCAGCTGCTCTTCCGTTCCGGGCATTATGTCCTGTACCATTTCGCGCCAGCGCAATTCTTCTATCAGATTCATTGAGTTTAAATGCTTTTGGGCAAAAGTAAAACAGAAACTTTTACCAGATCTTTTAAGAAAGCCAATAGCAAAGTATTATCTTTTTTGAACCACATAGGCACAGAGGAACATAGTTTTGAAAAATTCTTCTACTGTGCCTATGTGCCTATGTGGTAAAAAAATAAAACAAAACTTTTAATCGTTTAATAATTGTTTAAGTAAATGCAGCAGATTAAAATTTTAAAGTGCCTTAATCATTCATATTTGTAAAACTTATTCCCCTATTTCTATTCAAATCACTTTTGATTCTGTAACTTTTCCCAATGAATTTTTATAAACTGGTTATTTGTGCAGTTGCAGTGACAGCAGGCCTGCATGTGTCGGCGCAATTTAGAAAATATTCAAACGAGTTTTTAAATATAGGTGCAGGCGCCCGCGGCCTTGCAATGGGCGGCGCGCAGGTAGCTTCGGTAGAAGATGGTACGGCTGGTTATTGGAATCCTGCAGGCCTTGCCGGAGTTAAGGATTATCCTTCACTTAATATAATGCACGCAGAATATTTCAGCGGAATCGCTAAGTATGATTATGCCAGTATTGCTGTGCCGCTGCACGACGAGAAAAGAGTGGTTGGATTATCACTTCTGCGTTTTGCGGTTGATGATATTCCTAATACGTTGTTCCTGGTACAGCCTGATGGTTCTCTTAATTATAATAATATAAGTACTTTTTCTTCGGCAGACTATGCTTTCCTGCTGTCGTATGCGCAAAAGATAAAAGACGATGACGATGAGAAGCTAAGCTTTGGAGGCAATGTAAAAATTATCTACCGAAAAGTGGGTGCTTTTGCAACAGCCTGGGGTTTTGGCATTGATGCCGGTGTGCGCTACCAAATCAATAACTGGCGGTTTGGTTTATCTGCACGCGACATAACCACTACTTTTAATGCCTGGTCTTTTTCTTTTACAGACGAGCAAAAACAGGTTTTATATCTTACCAAAAACGATATTCCGGTTAAGTCTACCGAGCTTACGGCTCCGAGGCTGATTGCAGGTGCGGCGCATATTTTTCCTTTCAGCTACAAGCTTAGTCTTACCGCAGAAGCTAATCTTGATCTGACTTTTGACGGCAGGAGAAATACGGTTGTAAGCAGTAAAGTTATCAACATTGACCCGCATCTTGGCTTCGAAGCGTCTTACCAAAACAGCATTTTCTTTCGTGCAGGTGTCTCTAACTTCCAGAGAGCATTAGCAGATGGTGATACGCTTAACCAAAAAAAAGTATGGATTTTTCAGCCTGCTGTAGGCGCAGGTTTTAAGATAAAAAATGTAAGAATAGATTATGCTTTTACAAACCTTGCTAATCAATCGAATCCATTGTATACGCACATTTTTTCGTTAAGAGTTGATTTGAGAAAAAACAACGAGTAACAGGAAGCAACGAATTTTATCCAATTGATAAAAACCATGAAAAAATTCTTCGTCTTTATTGTACTGATCTTTTTTACAATTGTTGCAATGAGCCAGTCTTACTACAACGAATGGATTGATTACAATAAGACTTACTATAAGTTTAAAGTTGGCGCTACAGGTTTATACCGGATAAACTATAATGATTTAAATGCAATAGGATTAGCAAATGAACCTGCACAAAATTTTCAGTTATGGCGAAATGGCAAACAAGTGCCTTTGTATACCAGTGCCCAGGGCGGCCCGATTGGCGCTAATGGTTACGTCGAGTTTTGGGGAGAAAGGAATGATGGTGTTACAGACCGCGACTTGTACAGAATACCCTCTAACCAGTTGTCAAACAAAGAAAGTCTTTTAACAGATACTGCTGCCTTTTTCTTAACGGTCAATCCCACAGGAAATAATCTTCGTTTTGTTTCAACGGCAAATAATGTTACGGGAAATATACTTCCTGCAGAAGCTTTTTTTATGTATTCATTCCGTAATAATTTTAAAGACCGCATCAACCGGGGAATAGCGCTTGTAGCAGGCAGCGAATATGTTTATTCAAGTTCGTACGACCAGGGCGAGATGTGGTCAAGCCAGGATATTAATCCGGCTTCGCCGCTTTCGGTTAATTTGACTAATCTGCATGCTGCTGCAACCGGTCCTGCAGCTAATTTTAGTGTTGCTATGGCAGGTAATGCACCTAACGGAAATTCTTCTATACCAAGGCGCTATAAATTAGAATTGAATGGTGCTGTAATTATAGATACTATACTAAATTCATTTGATGCACGGGTTAATTATAATTCATCCGTTCCGTTATCCGCTTTGTCTTTGGGTAATGCTGCCATTAAGATAACCAATGCAAGTACAAATGTTAATGACAGAATAGTTTGTGGTTTTATAGAATTGAATTATCCTCACCTTTTTGATTTTGATAACCAGTCTTCTTTTGCTTTTTCGCTCGCTGCTTCCAATGTATCAAAATACTTTGAAATCACTAATTTTAATGCAGGCGGAGCAGCGCCAGTTTTGTATGACCTTACCAATCTCCGAAAGTATGTTGCTGATATATCTATAGCCGGAAAAATCAGGTTTGTTGTTTTACCTTCGGCTAACACTGCTAATCTTGTTTTAGTTTCTCAAAACACAACTGCAGCGACAGCGGTAACAGCATTTCAACAGAGAAATTTTACAGATTATCACGCTTCCGCTAACCAGGGAGATTACCTGATGATTACAAATTCTTCTTTACAAACTCCGTATGCCGGAGCTAACCAGGTTGAGCAGTACAGGGCATATCGCAGCTCTGCACCTGGTGGCAGCTTTAATGCTAAAATTTATGATATAGATCAGCTCGTTGATCAGTTTGGTTATGGTATTAAAAGAAATCCGCTAAGTATAAAAAACTTTTTACGGTATGCAAGAGCAAACTTTGCCGTCGCTCCCAAATTTGCCTTCTTAATCGGCAGGGGTTTAACCTATGCTGAATATCGTGAGAACGAGTCAAATCCCAATGCAGACAGGTTGAATTTGGTTCCCACATTCGGTTATCCTGCGTCAGATATATTGCTTGCATCAGGTACGATGGATCCTGTTATGAATACGTTGATCAGCCGTGTGTCTGTTTTATATCCGCGCGAGCTGGCAGATTATTTAGATAAAGTAAAACAATACGAGCAGGCGCAGCAAAACCCTTCTCAAACGATTGACAGCAAAGCGTGGATGAAAAACGTAGTGCACGTAGTAGGCGCAAACGATGCGAACCTTGATCAGAGGTTATCTTCTTTTATGCGAAATTACCAGGCAATCATTGAAGACTCTTTGTACGGCGCTTCTGTTACCAATTTTAATAAAAGCACAACTGGTCCTGTTACCCCTATTGTTAATAATCTGATGAGCCAGCTTTTTGAAAAAGGGATAAGTCTTTTAACCTATTTCGGACATTCTTCCGCCTCTTCTCTTGACTACAACCTCGATGATCCTGCAGCATACAATAACACCGGAAAATACCCGCTGTTTCTTGTCGGCGGCTGCGACGCAGGTAATCTTTATTCCTTAGATACTACGAGGTTTTCTGTCTTAGGTACATTGTCAGAGAGATTTGTGCTGGCAAAAAATAAAGGCACCATAGGTTTTATAGCAAGCACTCACTTTGGTATTGATACTTACCTGGATTATTATAACCAGAATTTTTACAAGTCAGTTGCTGTTACCGGATATGGAAAAAGCATAACTTATAACATGAATGAAGCTATAAAAGCGATGAATTCTTATTATGGCACAGATAATATTGCCGCGAGGCTGCATGCAGAAGAAAATACACTGAATGGTGACCCTGCCATAAAAATGAATAGCTTTCCGCAGCCTGACTTTGTTGTGGAAGAACCGCAGATACGGACAGTGCCAAATATTTTATCTGTTGCCGATACTAAGTTTACTGTAAAAGTGCAGGTGTATAATATTGGAAAAGCTGCCGGAGACTCTGTAACGCTGCAGATTAAGCAAATGTATCCAAACGGAACGGACAGCCTCCTTTTTAATAAAAAAATCAAATCAGTACGATATACAGATTCTGTTTCTATAGAAGTGCCGATTGTTAGCGTAAGAGATAAAGGTGAAAATAAAATTATAGTATCAATTGATACAGATAACCAATATGCTGAGCTAAGCGAGACCAATAACACAGCTTCAAAAACTTTTACCATTTTCGAAGATGAATTAACACCTGTTTACCCATATAATTTTTCTATAGTAAACCACAGCAACATTAAGCTTGCCGCCAGCACTGCAAATCCTTTGGTAGAAAGCAGGAATTATTTAATGGAATTAGATACCACTGAATTATTTAATTCGCCATTAAAAGTGAGCCGCAACACCACGTCTGCAGGAGGATTGATAGAGTTTGACCCGGGCATTGCATTTACAGACAGCACTGTTTATTACTGGAGAGTAGCTCCTGCCACTTCCGGAGCTCTCAGGTGGAACACTGCTTCTTTTATTTATTTAGCGGGCAGCAGTTCCGGCTTTAATCAATCGCATTTTTACCAGCATACAAAGTCTGCTGCAAAAAATATTTATATTGACAGTGCATCACGCCAATGGAAGTTTAGCGCTGCGCCTAACACATTAACGATCGTTAACTCGGTTTTCCAGGTAAGCGGAGATGAAGACAGCCATTTCAGTATTTCTATAAACGGGATTGAAAAAACAGCCAGCGCCTGTGTGGGTCATTCTGTTATTTTCAATGTTTTTGACCCATTTACTTTACAGCCTCTTTATAACCAGCCGCAGCCTTCTGTTGTACAATCCGGTCCTTTAGGCGGTTTTATGAATAGCGGCCCTAATTGTAAAACAAGACGTGAAATTAATTTTGAGTTTTCATACCTTGATACGGCGGGAAGAAGGCAAATGCGTGATTTTCTTGATTGGATTCCTGCGGGTTACTACGTTACTGCACGTTTAATTCTCGATCCTCCTTTTGATCAAAATCCGTTTGTTGATGTCTGGAAAAACGATGCGCTGGTATATGGCGCAGGAAACACTTTGTATGACAGGCTGAAGAGCGCCGGTTTTTCAGACCTTGACTCCTATACTTATGCGCGTACGTGGGCTTTTATTTACAGAAAAAATAATACTTCTTACCAGCCGGTTTCTAAAATGAGCAATGGATTGTCCGACAGGATAACGCTTAATACCACCATTAATTTACCATCTTCCGCAGGCACTATAACCTCGCCTCAGTTTGGGCCGGCACGTTCGTGGAAACAGGTTCAGTGGCGTGGCGCAAGTCTTGAAGCAAGATCCCGTGATGTTTACCCGGTAAGTGTTATCGGTATTACAACCGGTGGCCGCGAAGATACTTTGTACACGCTTCAGCCAAACCAGCAGGATTTTAGCCTGTCGAATGTGAATGCGCTTCAATATCCTTTTCTACGTTTAAGCATGAAAAACCAGGATTTGGATACATTGGCGCCGACTCCTTACCAGCTTCGTTACTGGCGCATATTGTACGATCCCGTTCCTGAAGGCGCTATTGCACCCAACCTTACTTACCAGGCAAAAGATACTTTGGAAATTGGCGAACCATTGAATTTTTCTGTCGCTTTCAAAAATATTGCTGATGCTCCATTCCCTGACAGCATTAAAGTAAAAATGACCTTGTCTGATAAAAACAATGTTACCACTATTCTTCCCGTGCCTAACCATAAAAATCTGCAGCCCGGCGATACGATACATATTACTTACCCGATAGATACAAAAGCCCTTGCAGGAAACAATACTTTGTTTGTTGATGTTAATCCTGATAATGCCCAGCCTGAACAATATCATTTTAATAATTTTCTGTATAAAAACTTCTTTGTAAAAGGCGATACCTACAACCCTTTGATGGATGTAACATTTGACGGAGTGCATATTCTGAACGGAGATATTGTGTCAGCCAAACCAAAAATTGTGATTAAGCTGAAAGACGAGTCAAAATACCTTGCGCTTGACGATACTTCGCTTGCTGCAGTGTATGTGCAATATCCGGGAAACAATGGCGCTTTGGTTCGTTACTCTTTTGGCACCGATACGCTCAGGTTTGTCCCGGCCGATCTTTCTACCGGTAAAAATGAAGCGACTATTGAATTTAACCCATCTTTTTTGCAAGACAGCGAGGGCGATTTTTATGAGCTGGTAGTAAAGTCAAAAGACAAAAGCGGAAATGCAGCAGGAAATACCGAATACCGTGTACGGTTCCAGGTGTACAACAAGCCGATGATTTCGAACATGTTTAATTATCCAAATCCGTTTACAACCTCCACTGCATTTGTATTTACAGTTACCGGCAGCGATGTGCCGCAAAACATTCGCATACAAATAATGACAATAACAGGAAAGATTGTAAAAGAAATAACCAAAATGGAATTAGGCTCTTTGCATATCGGCAGAAATATTACCGACTATAAATGGGACGGAACGGACCAATACGGGCAAAAGCTGGCAAACGGTGTTTACCTCTATCGTGTTATAACGAATCTTAATGGCGCTGCACTTGGTAAGTTCAATACCTTGGATGCCAATGGGGATAAAGTAGATACAGATAAGTTTTTCAACAAAGGATATGGAAAAATGTATTTGATGAGGTAGATTTTTTTAAACACATAGATACATAGGAATTTGAGAAAACATAGGAATCTTCTATGATTTCTATTGAATCTATGTATCTATGTGTTTTAATTTTTCTTTATCCATAAAGCTTTTCTGATTTTACTTACATTCTAAAAACAAGACCCGCATGAAGGAAGTTGGCATTGGCACACGTGTTTTAAATTTTCTGGTTGATACTATTATTATTTCTTTACTTGCTTTTTTCTTTTATAAATGGTGGAGTTTTTATGTATTCTACTGGCAATATAAATACTTTCCCTTTTACATGTTTTTCTGGGTAACTATTTTTGTTTACTATACCATTTTTGAGTTAATATGGAGCAGAACGCCTGGTAAATGGTTGTCCATGTCAAAAGTGAGAAATACAGCGGGCAAAAGGCCAGCCTGGTACCAGGTTTTGCTTAGGTCAATAGTTAGACTGACTCTTATTGATTGTCTTTTTTTTCCTTTTTTAAACCGGCCTTTGCATGATGCTTTAAGTAAAACGAGAGTGGCAGAGGCATAAGGTATAAAGGCTTTCAGGCATTTTTTCTCATTTCTGCTTAAAACAACTGATACTAACATTTTTACTTGAGACGCTTTAATGTCAAATTTTATTTAATATTAAAAAATCTCCAAATTCAACTTCTGACTAACTATATGAAACAAACCTTTTTACAACTCTTTCTTATTTTTCCGTTTTTTAGTATTGGTCAAAATGCTTTGAAGCTTTGGTATCAGCAACCGGCAAAAGTGTGGACAGAAGCGCTGCCTTTAGGAAACGGCCGTCTTGGTGCAATGGTTTTTGGAAAAGAAAATGAAGAGCTTATCCAGCTAAATGAAAGTACTCTTTGGTCAGGCGGACCAGTTTCAGATAATGTTAATCCTGAGGCGCCTAAATATTTGCCCTTGATAAGGCAGGCAATATTTGACGGAGAGTATAATAAAGCTTCAGATTTATGTAAAAAAATGCAGGGAGTTTATTCGGAAAATTATTTGCCTTTAGGCGATCTAATGATTAAACAAACTTTTACATCTGCATCTTCCACGTCTTATTACCGCGATTTGAACATCACAGATGCAGTCGCAACAACAAGGTTTACAATAGATGGAATAAATTATACAAGACAGATTTTCACGTCTGCCCCCGACCAGGTTATCGCGGTACGTATAACAGCAGATAAACCCAATCGAATTAATATAAAAGTCTCGACAAGAAGCTTATTAAAATATCAAAATTCTATTGTTGACAATAACGTACTGGCAATGCGGGGTGTTGCACCCGCCCATATTGATCCTAATTATACCGGCTATAAACGTGATCCGGTAATCTATAATGATTCCATAAATCATTGCAAAGGCATGCGGTATGTGTTATTAACAAAAGCCATTAACAAAGGAGGCAATATTAATGCAGATACTTCCGGAATAACTATTAACAATGCTACTGAAGTAACCCTTTTGTTGTCGGCCGCGACAAGCTTTAACGGCTTCAATAAATGTCCGTTTTCAGAGGGAAAAGATGAAAATAAGATAGCTGAAAAATACCTTGCAAATGCCGCTTCTAAATCCTTTGATCAATTACTTACAAATCATCTTTCTGATTATCATCATTACTTCAACAGGGTTACCCTCACTTTAAAAGATGAAAAGAGCAACAGCAGTAACTCTGAACTCCCGACTGATAAACGGTTAGCAGGTTATACTGCGGGTGGGTCTGATCCCGGTTTGGAAGCGTTGTATTTTCAATACGGTCGTTACCTGCTTATCGCAAGCTCAAGACCTGGCGGACCTCCTGCAAACCTGCAGGGTATCTGGAATAACAGCGTCAGGCCGCCCTGGAGCTCTAATTATACAACCAATATTAATGTACAGATGAATTACTGGCCTGCAGAAACGGCTAACCTGTCTGAAATGCATGAACCCCTTTTCAGCCTCATGGAGAACCTTGCCGTCAATGGAAAAAAAACTGCAAAAGAATTTTATTACTTGGATGGTTGGGTTCTGCATCACAACAGCGACATCTGGGCCTTAACTAACCCTGTTGGTGATTTAGGCAACGGAGACCCTAAATGGGCCAACTGGACAATGGGAGCAAACTGGTTATGCCGGCATCTTTGGGAACATTATCTCTTCACCGGCAATAAAAAGTTTTTAAAAGACACAGCTTATCCTCTGATGAAAGGAGCGGTCACCTTTACTTTAGGCTGGCTGATTCCAGACAAAGAAGGTTATTTAGTTACTGCTCCGTCAGGGTCTCCTGAAAATTCTTTTATTGACGAAAAGGGGCATAAAGGTTCGATAGCAGAGGCAAGCACAATGGATATGTCCATTATCCGCGACCTGTTTTCACATTTTATAAAAGCTTCGGAACAACTAAATGTTGATAAAGCTTTCAGGGATATGGTGATTAAGAAAGAAAAAAACTTGTATCCTTTTCATATTGGCAAGAAGGGGAATATAGTGGAATGGTATAAGGATTGGGAGGATGTGGAAGTGCATCATCGGCATGTTTCGCACCTTTTTGGTCTTTATCCCGGCGAACAAATTTCTCCGGTAAGTACCCCTGAGCTGGTTGCAGCAGCAAAGAAAACACTTGAGATTCGCGGAGATGAAGGCACAGGCTGGAGCAAAGCATGGAAGATAAATTTTTGGGCAAGACTCCTCGATGGCGACCATGCTCATTTATTGCTGCGAGATTTGTTGCATCTGACAGGCGAAGGCGGTACCAATTATGCCGGTGGCGGCGGCACTTATCCTAATCTTTTTGATGCGCATCCTCCCTTTCAGATTGATGGCAATTTTGGAGGAACAGCAGGCATTGCAGAAATGCTGCTGCAAAGCCAGAACGATGAATTGAATCTTCTGCCAGCTCTGCCAACTGTCTGGAAAGACGGACAGGTAAAAGGATTAAAAGCAAGAGGCGCATTTGAGGCAGACATAAACTGGAAAGATCATTCGTTAACAACAGCATCCATTAAATCATTTACCGGAGGGGTGTGCAACGTAAGAACCAATAAGCCTGTAAATATTGCAAATGTAAAAGCAACCTCAAAAAAAACAGCAAATGGATATCTGACATCTTTTGAAACACAAAAAGGAAAAGTGTACGAGCTTTCTGTTATTAATTAAAGTTGGTCTGATATTAATGATTCAATGTTTATTTTCTTTATCATAAAAGAGCACAGAGAATACGCAGAGTATCACATACGAAAATTCAGATTTTCATTAAACTTAAAATTTCTTTATCCTTATTATCTTGACTCATATATTCCCGGCAAAAGAGGTCTTCCTACTTGTCTCGACGGCCACGGAACGGATGCAACAATTATAATAAAAGCTATAAAATAAAACCAGAATGAGCGGCTCTGTTTGGCTTTATCACTAATGTTCTTTTTAGCAGAACCACGCCCGATAGTTATAAGAATGATACCAATAAGCATACCTGCAAAATGCTCTACAACCCAAAAACGGTATACTTTGTCATGCATTATTGCCTTCATGCCCATGCTCTGAATATTGTGAAAACCCCACGGACCCGCAAACCATTGATACAACCCGATCAGTAACATAGTATGAGCGGCAATCATTAAGAACAAACCGGTTTTTTTATCGCCGTTTGTAAAAGGTTTATTGCTAATCATTCCGCTTAGTGACCTCACTATGGCAACTAACAATAGTATAATCACGATCCACCGGCCGTAATTGTGCAAATTCAATAATGCCTGGTACATAAACTGTAATTTGATTTTTGTCCAAAAATAAGGCTTAATCACTTTCTGCAGTTGAAGTTAATCATTGCGTCGGTTGGCACTTTCAATTCAAATAATATTATTTGTAAAAATATTACCCGAAATGGTTGTTTTCAATATTATCCGGGCAACAATTCTTTTGCAAGGAATTGTTGGAATATACAGAAAAGCACATAAAAAAGCAGGAAACAAATGGAACCGTTTATTTTTGCTTAATGAGAATATGGATCATTTTAATTGCTTTTGTTTTTATTCTTTCATGCGGTCAAAACGATAAAAAAGAAACTGCTGGTAATGCTGCACAATTGCAAGTAACAGATCAGCTAAAAAACATGGTACAAAAATACCCTGACAGCGCGGGTTTGAGAATGCAGCTGATCAATACATTTGACAGCCTTAATATGTACAAAGAAGCTATATCACAAACCGACAGCCTGATAAAAAAAGATAGTCTTAATAATGGATTGTGGTTTACTAAAGGCCAATTGCAGGAAGATAATAAAGATACCGCAAATGCGATAACAAGTTATACCAGGGCGGTAAATATCTATCCTTCTACCGAGGCGCAACTGCATCTTGCTAACCTGCTGGCAGAAACCAAAAACCCTAAAGCGCTTTTAATTTGTGAGAATGTACATAAACTGGGTATGGGAAGAGAAACAGATGCTGATTGTAATTTTATTGCAGGTGTCTATTATGCACGAACCCAGGCAGGAAAACAAGCTTTGCAATACTTTGACAAGGCTATAAATGATAATTATACGCTGATGGAAGCCTACATGGAAAAAGGTTTTATTTATTATGACAGCAAAAATTATACTGAAGCAATAAAGGTTTTTGAAAGAGCCATAACGGTCAACAACACGTACGCGGATGCCTATTACTGGCGTGCAAAATGCGAGGAAGCCTTGGGCAGTAAGGCAGACGCAATTCTTGATTATAAACGATCTTCAGGCCTCGACAAGCAGTTGCATGAAGCGGCAGAGGCGGTGAAAAGGCTGGAAAATAGTCATTGAGGCATTTGGGGCATTAAGTCATTGGGGCAATACAATAAGTTATTTAGTCATGGGGCAATTGGTATAAAAATGACGGTTGTATTTAATGCGAAATTAATTATAATTGCATTCTATGATTTCTCAATCTGTCATCAATCATCCGTCATCCGTCAACTGTTTCACTTAATATTTAATACTACTAACATGCCTATCATTGCACCTTCTTTATTAGCTGCTGATTTTCTACACCTTCAGGACGAATGCAACATGCTGAATAAAAGCGAAGCAGACTGGTTTCACCTCGATGTAATGGACGGAAGATTTGTGCCTAACATAAGTTTTGGATTGCCCGTAATAGAACAGATAAGAAAAGCAACCAAAAAAATTCTTGATGTTCACCTGATGATTTTGGAGCCGGAAAAATACACAGAAGCTTTTAAAAATGCCGGTGCAGACAGGCTATCGGTTCATATAGAAGTATGTAATCATCTAAATAGAAATATAGAACAAATAAAAAGCCTCGGCATGAAGGCCGGAGTAGCCATTAACCCGCATACGCCTGTCTGCCTGCTTGAAGACATTCTTTACGATATTGATACTGTGCTGGTGATGACCGTAAACCCGGGCTTTGGCGGCCAAAAATTTATTCCTCATTCTTTAGAAAAAATTAGACAGCTCAAAAAAATGATTGATGAGAGAGGTTTACAGGTGCATATTTCTATTGACGGCGGAGTGACTTTCGAAAATGCGCCTTCAATAATTGCCGCCGGAGCTGACGTGCTGGTGGCAGGAAGCCTCGTTTTTAAATCGCCTGATCCTGTTGCTGCCATTCATAAGCTTAAAGAGATAGGATAAAATGCTATGCAGATACTGAATATTTTACTGAATCTCCTTATGATGATATCTTTTAAGTTACAGCATTAATAATTATTTCAAACAAAACAATAATTAGCAGAAACATTTCATTACCAATTCTCTTAAACCTGCCTGCATTATTACTTCTATTATCTTTGCTGTCTTATGGATGAAAAAAGATCAGTGGCATTTCACACGTTAGGTTGCAAATTAAATTTCTCTGAAACCTCTTCACTTTCGCGCCTGCTGGAAAACGAAGGTTTTGAGAAGAAGAATTTTGACGATAAAGCAGATGTGTATGTAATAAATACCTGCTCTGTTACTGATAATGCTGATAAGGAATGCCGGCATCTGGTACGGCGCATTCAACGCAAAGCTCCTGAAAGCCTGGTAGTGATAACAGGTTGTTATGCGCAGCTAAAGTCCAAAGAAATAGCCCAAATAAAAGGTGTTGACCTTGTGCTGGGAGCGGCGGAAAAATTTAATATTGCGCAGCATCTTAAAGAACTTTCAAAAAACGACAGCGCCAAAATCTGCAGTTGCGATATCTCTGAAGTGACCGGTTTTAATGCTTCTTTTTCAATAAATGACCGTACACGTACTTTCTTAAAAGTGCAGGATGGCTGCGATTACAATTGCTCCTTTTGTACCATTCCTATGGCAAGAGGCAAAAGTCGCAGCGACAACATTGAAAACGTGGTACGAAATGCAGAACAGCTTGCAAAATCAGGCGTTAAAGAAATCGTACTCACCGGTGTTAATCTTGGTGATTTTGGCAAAGGTACTGACGGAAATAAGAAGTATGATGAGAGCTTTTTTGAATTAGTAAAAGCATTAGAAAAAGTTGACGAAATAGAACGTTACCGAATTTCATCCATAGAGCCTAACCTGCTTACCAATGACATTATAGATTTTGTTGCAAACAGCCATAAATTCATGCCTCATTTTCATATACCGCTGCAGAGCGGCAGCAATGCCGTTCTTGCATTAATGAGAAGAAGATACAAAAGAGAATTGTATACAGAAAGAGTGGAATTGATAAAAATACTGATGCCGCATTGCGCAATCGGCGTTGATGTAATTGTTGGCTTTCCCGGGGAAACAGAAGAACATTTTATGGAGACTTTCAACTTTTTACATAAGCTTGATATTTCTTATCTGCATGTTTTTACCTACAGTGAGCGCCCAAATACTTTAGCTGCTGAAATGAAACATATCGTGCCAATAAACATTCGTAACGAAAGAAACAAAAAGCTGCGCAATCTCAGTTATATGAAGATGAGCGAACATACAGGAAAACATACAGGTCAAACAAGAAAAGTTCTTTTTGAGGGAAGTTCTAAAAACGCTATGATGGAAGGGTACACAGATAATTACATTAAAATTACAACGCCCTTAAAAACGGAATGGGTAAACCATGTTATAGACTGGGTGATATAAAAATCAGTACAGGGAGGAAACAATTTTAAAGGTTTATTATTACTTCAATTTGGCGGGCTTCGGTTTAGCCTTTATTATTTCCTGCCATAATTAACTTCAAACTCATCACTTATCACCACAAACTCTGCTTTATAACCCTGGGCAATTTTACCAAGCTTATCATCAAGTTTCATTACCCGAGCAGGATATAAGCTTGCCATACGCAAAGCTTCCGACAATTCAATCCCGACTTTTTCTACAGCGTTTTTTACTGATTTGGCCATAGTTAAGGCAGAGCCGCTTAGTATTCCGTCAGAAACATATTTATCGCCTTCAGGCTGGTGCCGGTAAAGTCCTTCATTGGTTTCTGTAACGGCATCGGTAATAAAAAACAACCTGTCTTTCATCACTTTTTTGGCAATGCTTAGAGCAGCAAAATCTACATGAAATCCATCGGGAACGATACTTGACCTCACAGCAGTATGGTTCATAACAGCGCCGACCATACCCGGCGCACGATGCTGCAAAGAGCTCATAGCATTGTATAAATGGGTGGCAGCAGGAATGTTTTTACTAAAACCGGCATTTGCCTGATCGAAAGTTGCATTACTATGACCTGCAGAAATAATTACTCCGTAAGAATTGATCAGATCAATCACTTCAGCGCTGCAGACTTCTGGCGCAATGGTTATCATTGTTATGACACCTTTGCCATATTCCAGCAACGCTTTTGCCTGCTCTAAAGTGGGAGAATGAATGAGCTCTTCGATGTGTGCGCCTCTTTTGGCTTTGTTTATCCACGGGCCTTCCACATGCAGTCCTATAACTCCTTTGCCGCCTTTAGTCCAATAATCTTTTATAGCGTCAATACATGTATAAAAGACTTCGTAAGTATTGGTGGCAACAGTTGGCTGAAAATAATTCGCTCCGCCTGCCTTGCAATAAGCATGTATTTTTTCTAAAGTTTGAGCTGTAGGATATGCCGATAAAAGGGAACCATAAGCACCATAAATCTGTATGTCTATAAAAGCAGGTGCAAGAAATCCTTTTGCGCAGCTTATAATATCTGCGTATGAGGGAATATCATTATTATGAACAATTTCAAGTATTATTTCATTTTCTGCTATAACGGCGTGATTACGTAACCATTCCTGGCCTGTAAATATATTTTCTGCAACATAAGCCTTGACCATGCATTTAATGATTTAAAATTAATCGTGCAATATTTTAAAAGAGTCCGCATCTTTCCAGAATGGCATTTTTTGCCTGATATGTTCCAGATCTTCTTTTTGTAAAGTAATGGTGAAAATATCTTCATTGTGTGCTTTATGATATAGCTCTTCACCCAGCGCGTTTATTACCATACTGTCACCGCTGTAGTAAATGCCGTTACCATCATTTCCCGCACGGTTAACGCCAATACAAAAACATTGATTTTCTATTGCCCTTGCCTGCAATAATGATTTCCAAGCAAGAATCCTTTTTTCAGGCCAGTTAGCTGCATAAATCAATACATCGTATTCCAATTGATTGTTTTCCCCCGGTTTATATGACTGGCGCGACCAGATAGGAAAACGGAGATCGTAACAAATCTGCAGGTTTATTTTCCAGCCTTTTACCGAAGCTATTAATCGTTTACTGCCGCTTGTGTAATGGTTGTGCTCACCGGCAAAAGCAAACAAATGTTTTTTATCGTATAAACCCATTTGCCCGTTTGGCAGCATCCAGATAAGACGATTGTAATAATTGCCATTTTCAGCAATCATAAGGCTGCCGGTGATAATTATTTTTTCTTCAGAAGAAATGCGTTTCATCCATGCAATCGTTTCTCCGTCCATTTTTTCTGCTAACTTTTCAGGATTCATACTAAAGCCGGTGCTGAACATTTCGGGCAGTATAACTACTTCGGTTTTTTCCTTTATGCTGTTTATTTTTTCTTCCAGCATTTTCAGGTTCAATGCTTTTTCTTCCCAATGAAGACTGGTCTGTATTATTGTAAAAGTGAGTGATGACATACGTGAAATTTTAACCGTTTTCTTACTTCAGCGAACTGATTACTTCGCTTATTAAACTTTGCTCGTATCCTTTTTGCAAAAGATACGCATTTGTTTTAGATTGACGGCTAATGCTATTTTCACTCTTCAAAGAATTCCATTTTGCCCGGGCAAGTTTTTGTAAAGTTGTAAGGTAGCTTTCTTCATCTATCTCTCTCAGCGCGATACTGATTATAAAGTTATTTACTCCTTTTTGCCGCAATTCATATTGTATCTTTTTTCGTCCCCAGTGTTTTATTCTAAACTTTCCTCCTGCAAACCGGATAGCAAACCTTTCTTCATTGAGGTAGTTGTCTTCTATCAATTGGGAAATGATTTCTTCAACTTCATTTTTTCTTAAATTGTATGAATAAAGCTTAGTCTTTACCTCGCTGTGACATCTTTCCTGGTAGCTGCAATAATGCTTGATTTTTTCTAAAGCCTTCTCTTTTGAAAGGTTGTTTTTTAAAAACATTTTGCAAAATTAAGGCCTGCAGAATTTATATTTATGGGGGGAAATTAGGAGATTTTTAAGTCTTATAGGTGTTAGAGTCTTTGTTTCTATTTACATAAAATCAATATATTTCGATTAATTATTAAGCTTTATGTGGCCCTAAAAATTTTTCTCCATTAAAATGAACAAGGTGGTCAGGATTATCAGTGGTCCAAACCTCAGTTTCCCATGCAATGTCCATTACATTTTTCTTAAAATCATTTTTAGAAGTGAAAACAGTAACAAAAACTAATTCTGCTTTACAATCTTTTAAAAGTTTTTTTAGTTCTAAAACCCGTGCTTCACTCATTGGTCCTGAGCTATAATACACTTCGATAAGGTATAACCAATTCTTCTTATCATTATAAGCAATTATATCCGGCAAATCATCATTTGAAAGTTTGAAAAAACCTAAAGCTTTTAATTTTGCCTCTTCGTAGTGCAAAATTTTTTTCGTTGTGTCTCCGATATAAAGTACTTCACAACCTTGTCCAAACCGCGGCAGAAACTCTTCAATGACTTCTCTTTGCAGTTCATTGTGTCCGCCCTGTGATAATTTTATATCTATATTTCCAGGAAGAGTAACTGGTATTTTTATAATATTTCTGTTTCTTGCAAGTATTTCCGATAAGGGTGGTTGGTTTTTCAAAAAGAGCTTAAGCTTAATTTGCCATTCACTTGTATTATAATAAATAATTAAGTTTTTAAAATCTGATTTTAGTGTATAACCTCTTGTAGGGTCGTTTGTAGCTGCACTTGGATTATCAGCACTATTTAAAATTAGTTCACCTAAAACCAGTAATCTCAAATGCTTTCTTCGTACATCGTCGTAAGAGCCGGAAGAAATATTCTCTTCGTAGTGTTGGTTGATAAATTTGATTATGTCTCTTGTTTTCAAATGACGCTGTTCATTTTGTCCTTTTGCCTCCTTCCAGGATTTTGTAACTCCGGCAACAGCTAAAAAACACATAGCCATGCTTTGACGAGCCTTTTCACTTTTCCCTTCAAAAGGAATTCCTGCACTTTCTAAAATATCTAAAGCCTCATTTATCAGCTTTTGGTTAAGCGCATTTTTTGTTGATTTTGTTATATAGATTTTCATTTAAAAGAGAGCTACCTTTTGATTAACAGGCAAAGAACTATAATCTTTTTTTGATGTTATTCTGCTTTCTGTCTTATGACATTCTTTAATAGCCAGCGCTAATTGATAAGCCAGTAAAGGAGGAACTGCGTTTCCAATTTGATAAAACCGGCTTGTTTCATTACCGGTAAATTCAAACCAATCAGGAAAGCTTTGCAATCTTGCCGCTTCGCGAACTGTTAATCGTCGTCGTCTTCCATCAGGTAACTTAACTCTTTGCATATCGCCCGTTGCTGCGGCGAGATTTCGGCAGGTTACAGTTCGGGCAGGTTTATCTTTATACAAATCCCTGGGATTAATACAATAGGAAGCTTTTTCGTATTTTGCTATATACATGTCCTGGGAAGCTGTAAGAAATTTGCTTTCTTCAGGCACTTTATTCATCAAATCTCCAATCGCTTCTCCAACAGTTATTTTATCTTTTTTCTTGACAGGAAAATGAAATTCCGTTTTATGCCCGATTACAAAAAGCCTTTCCCTGTTTTGCGGCACTCCAAAATCTACTGCATTAAGCAAACGATAATCAATATTATATCCTAAGCTTCTAAGCTCTTCAATAATTATTTCAAAATACCATTTATTAGTATATAAAAGCCCTCTGACATTTTCAAACATGAAAACTTTCGGGTTAAGTTTTTTTACGGCATCAATAAAAATTGGAAACCCGTTTCTTGCATCTTTAATTCCGTTCTGATTCCCCCCAACACTAAAAGGCTGGCACGGAGGGCCCCCTATTATTATCTGAGCTTCCGGGTAGTCAAAAGAAGTATCAAGTTTTATGTTTGCACAATCTCCGATAAGATTATGCCTGTAAGTTTCTGCTGCATTTGGTTCCATTTCATAACCTGAAGTCTTGTATCCTGCGGCTTCAAATCCTAAAGAAAGGCCTCCGCAGCCTGCAAATAAATCAAGAACAATTTCTTTTTCTGTAATTTTTGGCTTTAGCGTATTATTTATAAATCTCACAAAATCCATTTGCTAAGTATTTGGCATAAAAATACATAACGACTGAATAAATAAAAAGATATATTATCCGCAATAACAATTAAAAACATTGAATTAAGAAAGCCTTGCTTTAACAGCAGCAAGCGTTTTGTGAAGATGCTGATGTTTTAATTTGCACGTCCATACCGTTATCACTTTCCATCCTGCTTTCTTTAAAGCTTTTTTATTTTCCTTATCCCTGCTGATATTCTTTAATATTTTTGGAGTCCAGTAAGTACTGTTATTTTCGGGAAATTTTGCGTACCTGCAATCTGTATGGTGATGCCAAAAACAACCATGAACAAAAATGACGGTATTGTACTTTGGAAGGATTATATCAGGAGTGCCTGGCAATTTTTTATTATGTAAGCGGAACCGAAATCCTTGCGCATGTAAAAATTTTCGCAGAAGTATTTCCGGTTGCGTATTTTTAGACCGGATTTGGCTCATATTATAACTTCTTACTTCTTTACTGTGTACATCTGTCATACAGGTGAAGTTTATATTTCTTATACAATTTCTAAATTATCCTTTAATTACTGTTTCTTTCGGCGTTAATCAGATTTATGTTACTTATGTAACTTCTATTGAGCTGTATCTGCCTCAATATTTTCTTCATTCTGCTTAGTTAATGCCGCTTGTTTAATTACCGGTTCGGAATTATTTTTCGCTAACGGATTTTTTATCGGAGGACTTACCGCTCCTTCCTTTTCAAAACTCTTAATATAACCTCTTTTTACCAAAACAGGAATAACATAGGTTCCTGCAAGCCTTACTGCTTCGCTTGAGCCTTTGGCTGCTTCAAGACGTATACATGTTACGATATGTCCCACGCCATTTGCTTTTGGAGCAAAAAATACATACCAGCCATCGTTTATTCTTTCGTTCTTCCAGATTCTTTCGGGTGTTCCGGTTTTTCCCGCGACTTTCAGTCCTAAACGTGGTGTTTTATTTTTGCTTTGCTCCAGCATATAATCTGTCATGTGTCTTGCGTACTGAGGGTTTTTAGCAATGCGAACACCTGCCTGTACCGGAACTGGTTTACCGCTTACGCTTAATACATACCTGTTGGGCATTAATGTGCCATTGTTGGCTATGCCTGCGGCAACTCTTGCAACAGACGCCGGTGTTGCAATCAATTCTCCTTGTCCCCACGCCATGCCTGATACACCTTTGCCACGGGTTCGTCTTATGTTATTCGGGTTGTAGGTATTGAGGCTTTTAAATTCGGTTTTGCGCCAAAGCTCACGCCATTTGTTTTCCTGGTCTGTATTGTTGGGCTCTCTTTCATAAAAATAACCGCCTACGCCATGCAGGAACATTCCTGTCTGCAGGTACAAATTTCCCATTTCTTCCTGCAGCCTTTCCTGGTTAGCAAGGCGGATAAAAAATGAATTATTAGATTTTACAATCCCTCTTTCAATAGTGATGTCTCCGGCCTCATCCGGTTCAGGACCTGTTACCCGTATAAGGTCTTGTGGAAATACACGAATGGTTTTGGTTGCGGCTGCTTCTCCCAACTTATTAAAAGCTGCTAAAGCAGTCACGAGTTTTGCAGTAGAACCTGGTTGCGTAGCGTGCGTAAAACCAATATCACTGTTAACATTCCATCCTGAAAACTTATTCAGCTCCGCTTCGCTTAATGTAAGCATATCCCAATCATTAACAGGTGGCAACGGATAAGAAGCAGACGCCAATACGTCGCCCGTATTATCTTCCATCACTACAACTGAAACCCGCTTGATTTTTACACTGTCATCTGTTGCCAATGCTTTTTGCAGGTTTGTCTGCAGGGCTGCATCCATCGTTAGCTGCACGTCACGATTTCTTTGTTTAAAAGAATCTACCTGTTTACTATTAATACCTGCAAGCAGCAATGGAGAAAGTGCACTGTAATCTCTTTTAGTTACTGTCATTTCAGTTGTTGTCTGCGCCAAGAACCGGTCTTCTCTGAACCGGTGAGCGCTTACTTCAAACTTTGCCGCAGGCGTAGGAAAACCGCGTAATTCCGCTGCATGTTCATATTCGCCAAAATATCCGTTTGCCGAACCGTTAAAGACACCTGTATTTGCATCGCCTGTCCAAAAAAACATTTGTTCGCCGTAGGGATAATACCTGTCTAAACGTTTGTATGCAAAAGCTTCTATATTTTCTTTCGGAATGCCGGCAGCTAACAATGAATCTTCCTGACTTTTAATAAGCTCTGCATGACTCGTCGCTAATATTCTTCCTTTTCTGTCCAATAAATTTCCTGCCTGCAACCTGTTTATGAGAATAGAAATACGTGGATTATAACTGAACATTCTTGCACCGCTTCTGTCTGCTACCAGCGCAGGTTCTGCCACCCACTTTTTATTATTAAATAAATATTTTGATACATTTACCCCTAATAACACAATACCAATGCACGCGGCTAACAGTGCGGGGAGCAAATTTTTATCCTGCTGCCGCGTTATAAATTTCATTTGAGTAACCGTACCACGCAAGTGAGATGCAGACAATAAAAAGCCTGCGGCAAGCATGTTGCAAAGCAATGAAGAACCGCCATAGCTCATAAAAGGTAAAGCGACCCCAGAAAGGGGCAAAGCACCTGTAGAGCCTCCTGCTATTAAAATAAATTGTATAAATGTGCTGACTCCAATGCCAGCACACAAGTAGAATAAAAAAGGTGTTCCCGTCTGTCGGCCGATATTAAAAGAACGGTGCAGGTAGATTAAAAAAACAATAAAAGTGCAAATAATACCTGCCCAGCCAAACTCTTCTCCCATAGATGGCAGTATCATATCTGTGTGCGCTTCGGGAATAGTTTTGGCAAAACCTTCGCCTGTGCCCTGACCTGTAACGCCCCCGCTGGCCATCGCCCAAATACCGTTTGCCACCTGGTCGCCGCCAAAAACTTCATTGTTCCAGGCGTCTTGCCAAATGGCTTTTCTGTCTGTTAACCGATGTACAGGACCGGGAATTATTTTATCTAAATAAGGAATCTGGTCAAGCAATAAAAAGCCTGCTATCAGCACCAAAGCCATTATGGAAGATTCGCTTAGTTGCTTCTTCTTAAACAACATATAAAGAAGCAGACAGGCTGCGGTAATTCCGGTGGCTATCCAAACGTTTTTTAGTATCCATAAAGAAATTACATAAACAACAACAGAAGCAGTCATTTCAGCAAAATCGCCACGTGAAAATGAGAAAAGAATAATAAAAGTGAAACAGCAAACCATTGCCGGGCCTAAATCTCCCAATATTAAAAAAAGAAGAATAGTACCGATAATAGCAAATAATGCTAAAAAGAAAAAAGAGAAGCGTTTGTGCCACGAAGTATATTCCGAAATATATTTTTCATTAGCCGCAAAAAAACCTGCAAGAAAAATAATCACCAAAAACTTAACTATTTCGCTGGGCTGAAAACCCAACAGGTTTACTTTTACACCGCTTCCTTCAGGGCCGGTTCCGAAAGCAATCGTCAGTATTAATAAACCCATTGCTGCTAAAGCCCAAGGCCAGCCATTGGCCGCGCTACGGGCATTCTTAAAAATAAATAGCCGGTATAAAGCAGAGTCAGCAGTAAACCGTTTAAGGTTAAATAACAGTAAAATGGTCATTCCAAAAATGCCAAATCCAAAATAGGTTAAGGTGCTTTTTGAAAAAAAGCGGTCTCTCAGCGGATCCTGCAAACTAAACAGGGTTAAAAAAGAAAGACCTGTCAAGACCATGATAACGGGAAGAATAAACTGGTCAGCCTGCCAGAAACGAATGCTCAACAATATATGAAGCAGCCAAAATGCAATTATAAAACTTATTACAATAATCCAAAACCATTTGGTTGCTTCCTCCGGTGTACGTACGATAAATGATTTTTCTTTTTTTAATGTACTGAAGTCACGCGTCGAAAACAGCTTTATAGTATTGGGCGACTGGTAAAAAGTAAAAGCAGTGTTGTTTTCTAAATTTTGAACTCCCTGCGACCGGCCAAACTCATAACCCGGCTGCAAAGGCAAAACTGAAAATGAATTATTTTGAGGCAATCCGGAAAAAGAAAATTTCCCATTATCACCGGTACGGGCATAAGCGCTAAGAGATTGCAATTGCCGGTTACCCAAAGAATCAAGTGCAAAAACTTTTCTCACACCTTTTGAGTTTACCGTTATTTTACTGTCCATATCATCTGCGCTCCCGCTGTACAAACTATCTTGCGGCAAAATAAGTTGCAACCGTACAAGCACACCGGGTACCGGTATTTCCCCTATTTTTAAAACGGCTCCATTTATCGTACCGTTACCCATAGCAAGAGTATTGTCTGCAGGCAACGGCGCTGGTTTTTTTCTTTCCTTTTCAAAAAGTGAGGAGTCTTCGTCTGTAAAGCCAATCAACGACCGCTCTACCCGAGCTCTTTTTTTGAACTCCTCTCCTCCACGTACATACGCATCTTCCGTGCTTACATTGTACCTGCTTTTATTTAATTCACCAACATTATCTATAAAACCGGCAGTTTCGTTGCGGCCGCTTGCCACCACTGAACTTATAAGATTAATATCGCGTTTATCCCTGAAGTAAAAACCTTTGCCAAGCAATATTTTTATACGTTCTTCCGGCTTGTCGTCGTTAAGGTTCATTATGGTTCCGTCTTTCAGCCGCATGGGCACATCTGCAAAATCTCTTTTAAGAACTGTAAACAATTTAAAAAACAACATAGCCATCACAATTGTGACCAGCAGTAAAAAAACTCTCTCTATATTTCTTGAATGAAAACTTCTGTTATCTGAAACCATTCTTATATTATTCTAAGCTTTAAGTATGGGAATGTATTGCTGTCCAGACCCGAAACCAGGGCCTGTTGTAAAAACTTTGATGAAGATAATAACTAAAGTTTTGCCTTTTTCTGCAATAGCGGCGCTCATATCAACTGCCACTAATTTTTCTCCTTATTTCGTATTATAAGCAGAAGAATTAAACTAAAATCAGCAGTAAAATTAAACTATATATTAACTTTAGCCAGATGAACAAATCAGCAATGGAATGTTTTACAAAACGTACCAGCATAATTTTTTACCTGATATTTATACAAAAAGCAGCATAAAATCAGAAGATTGCTTTCACGTATAACGTGCTTACTTATATAAGTCTCTTTTTTCAGGCTATATTTCTTTCATAAAATAAAAAATATCAGTATATTGTATTGGTTTCGCTTATAGTTTTACCTTTAATAAAAAAATAATATTATGGAAGGAAGAAAGTATAAAGTTTTATTATGCGAGGATGATACCAATTTAGGTATGGTTCTTAAAAATTACCTTGAGCTCAATGATTATGACGTGATACTGGAACGAGACGGACGCTTAGGTTTAGCAGCATTTCAGCGCGAAAAGTTTGATATCTGCCTGCTGGATGTAATGATGCCAAATATGGATGGATTCAGATTAGCTGAAGAAATACGTGATGTAGATCCTGATATGCCTTTGTTTTTTTTAAGTGCAAAAACAATGAAGGAAGATATAATTGCGGGTTATAAATTAGGCGCCGACGATTATATTACAAAGCCTTTTGACAGCGACGTGCTGCTGCTCAAAATTAAAGCAATACTTAAACGGAATGAAGAAGAAAACCGGATAAATGAGAATATTGAATTTGACCTCGGCAGCTATCATTTCAATCCGAAATTACGCGAATTGAGCCATAGCGGCATAATGCAAACATTATCGCCAAAAGAAAATGAGCTGCTTAAAATGCTTGCCGAACATAAAAATGACTTGCTTGCACGTGAGCAGGCTTTAAAGAAAATCTGGGGAAGTGATACGTATTTTAACGGGCGCAGCATGGATGTTTATATTGCCAAGCTTCGTAAATATTTAAAAGACGACTCAAACATCGAAATAGTAAATATTCATGGAAATGGTTTCAGACTGGTAGCGCCATAAGCCGTCGCCCCAACCCTGAAGGGAGAAGAAAAAAGGATTATTTATATGAATGCAGAATATTGAAAAAGCCTATGCCATTGTTGCATGGGTTTTTGTTTTTTTAAAACGGTATCTGGTTTGCATTACTTATTAAAATTGTAAAAAAATGTTTTTAATAAAAAGAATAATAGTTGTCATTTCCTCTATTCTTGGCGCTTGCTTAGGAATAGTCTTGTTGGCGCTGATGAATGCGACTTTTCACTTTAATCTTTCTTTTAGCCAAGTTTCTTTATTTGGCATACTCGGAGGAATTCTATTGGGAATAGTTTCAGGGTATTACATAATGTATCTTATTGTAAGAAGAGCAAGAAGATTTATTAGTAATAAATTAGCAGGCGCTGCCGGAAGATTTGGATTCTTGAAAAGGATATAAATGAAAGCTTTTTCTTTAGTTACTATAAAATAATTCTGGTAGTATTTTATCAGGCAAAGTTAACTCTGCTCTGTCTTCAATGCCGGATACTTCATATCAAGCTTCTTCAATTTCTCTAATAATGCAGTTGCTATTGTATATTCCTTATACCAGTTTTGATCAGCGGGAACAATTGTCCAGGGAATGGCGCTGCATTGTTCAAAACAATCTTCATATGCTTTCATATAATCGTCCCAAAGTTTTGCTTCTTTAAAATCATTGGGGTTGGCCTTCCAATGTTTTCTTTTGTCTGTAAGTCTTTCATTTAACCGTTCTGTCTGTTTTTCCTGTGATATATGCAAATAAAATTTTAAAATCAGGGTGTCATTATGCTCCTGCAACAGCTTTTCAAAGTGGTTTATTGCTTTCATTCTTTTGTATGCCATTTCATCATCTATCCATTTATGCACCCGCGTTATAAGCACATCTTCATACTGAGAACGGTTAAAAACCTGTATCATTCCTTTTGCCGGAGCATGACTATGTATGCGCCATAAAAAGTCATGAGCAAGTTCTTCTTCAGTCGGCGCTTTAAAAGATTTTGCAACTACGCCCAAAGGATTCAATGTTCCAAAAACATTTTTAACTGCTCCGTCTTTGCCGCTGGCATCCATTCCCTGTATTATTACCAGCACAGCATTTTTACCATTAGCATATAAAAGATTTTGCAATTCATCCAGTTCCTCTAATATAAAGCCCATCTTTTCTTTTGTATCATCTTTATCTAACTCTTTGGGAGCATGGGTAGAAATTTTGGAAAGATTTATTGACATATAATAAATGTAGGAAAAGTTTACAAAGACTCTGAAATTACTGCTTAAAGATGAAAAAATCTGACCTTTGCTAACTTAGCTTTTACAGGTGGAAAAATATTAAAAGCAAATTTAAGCCTGCACAGTTTTATACATTGCTGCAAACATGCAAATCCATCCTGCAATAAAAGCTAATCCTCCAAAAGGAGTGATGATACCTACCCAGTCGAAACCTGACCTTGACGTAGCTTTGAGGTATGTAAGTATATACAATGATCCGCAGAAAAGTAAAATACCGGTTATAAAAAAGTTACCTGCCCATAGCATCCATTTGTTAGAAAAGTCGCGGTACAAAATACCTGCAACTGCCAAAGCGAATACATGGTAAAACTGGTAGCGAACACCTGTTTCAAAGATATTTACGACAGCCTCCGGGGCAACCCGCTTTAGGGCGTGTGCACCAAAGGCGCCCAGCGCTACAGCCAAAGCTCCTAAGAGTGATGCTGATTGTAAAAAAAATTTATGCATGTTCCTTTACTATTTTTATGAACGTATCTTCAGTAAGGTTTTCTTCATTTAGCCGGTAGGCGGACTGGCTATAAAATTCTGCCCGTTCTTGCCGTTTTGTGCTAAGGAAGTCCTTTAAAGCGTTGTCGTCTAAATTCTTTATTAATGGCCGGTGGCTTTTTTCTTTCAATAATCTTTGGCATAAAACTTCTACCGGCTCGTCAAGCCAGATGGTTATTCCCTGTTTATTCATCCATTGCATATTATCATTGCAACAGGGAGTACCGCCGCCACAGGATAAAATAAATTGTTTTTTCTCTGCAAATAAACGCAGCATTTTCGTTTCTGCCTTTCTGAAATATTCTTCGCCATCTTCTTCAAATATTTCTGCAACGGTTTTTTCTTCCATTATTTCAACCAATGCATCAAGATCATACGCAGGAATTTTTAATTTCTTTTTCAACTTTTCTGCCCAATATGTTTTGCCTGAGCCCATCATGCCTATTAAAAATATTTTCATTTTAAAGAAAGTTTAAACACATAGATACAGTAGATTAGTTAGCTAACATAGACCTATGTATCAGGCAAAGAAGCATAGAAATTGTTTACAAAAGTTTTTTGACCTTCCTTAAAAATATTTTTCGTACAGAAATTAATTAATATTCCCTTCGGTTTTTCGAGCAATTTCATATAGCTTAATATTTGAGCTTCATGAATTGCATTAATAGCTTCTGCTGCTTTTATTTCTACAATAACTAATTCTTCAACTAATAAGTCTAATCTTAAATCAGCTTCCAAAACTATTCCTTTATAATGTATTGGTACTTTGATTTGACTTCTTACAGTCAGATTTTTTAGAAGCAATTCTCTTATCAAACACTTTTCATAAACGCTTTCTAACAATCCTGGACCTAACGCCTTATGTACTTCTATAGCACATCCGATTATTTTATATGTTAATCCATCAATATATTCTTTAGTAAGCATCTTTTAAATGGTTTTTTAAACACATAGATACATAGATTCAATAGAAATCATAGAAAGTAACTATGCGCCCTTCCATTTCTATGTATCTATGTGTTTAAAAAACTCTATTTAAACGCATTCAACCCCGTTATATCCATCCCGGTTATCAGCAGGTGAATGTCATGCGTGCCTTCATACGTCATTACACTTTCAAGATTCATCATATGGCGCATAATGCTGTATTCGCCGGTTATTCCCATTCCGCCCAATACCTGGCGTGCATCTCTGGCAATGTTCGCTGCTATCTCACAACTGTTTCTCTTTGCCAAAGATATTTGCGCAGCACTTGCCCTGTTTTCATTCATCAAAACACCTAATCTCCAAACCAACAATTGCGCTTTTGTTATTTCGGTTATCATTTCGGCAAGCTTCTTTTGCTGCAGCTGAAATCCGCCAATCGGCCTGCCAAACTGAATCCGCTCCTTACTATATTGCAAAGCAGTATCATAGCAATCCATTGCCGCGCCTAATGCGCCCCACGAGATTCCGTAACGTGCTTTGCTCAAACAACCTAACGGTCCTTTTAATCCTTTTACATTTGGCAAAATATTTTCTTTCGGCACCTTTACATGGTCAAAAACCAGTTCGCCTGTCGAACTGGCGCGAAGACTCCATTTACCATGGGTTGCAGGGGTGCTAAAACCTTCCATTCCGCGCTCTGCAATAATTCCCCGTATTTCACCTTGTTCATCTTTTGCCCACACGACAGCTACCTGTGAAAAAGGTGCGTTACTAATCCACATTTTTGATCCGTTTAGTATAATATGGTCACCAGCATCTTTAAAGTTCGTCAGCATACCCGAAGGATTACTTCCGTGATCCGGCTCTGTTAATCCGAAACATCCTAACCATTCACCACTTGCTAATTTTGGCAAATATCTATGCCGCTGTTCCTCGCTGCCGTAAGCATGTATCGGGTACATTACCAGCGAGCCTTGCACAGATGCGGCAGATCTGACACCACTGTCGCCTCTTTCCAATTCCTGCATCATTAATCCATAGCTGATATAATCCATTCCGCCGCCGCCGTATTCAACGGGAATGGTTGGTCCGAAGCATCCGATTTCTCCTAATTGCTTTACTATTTGCTGCGGAAATTCTGCTCTTTGCGCATAATCTTCAATAATAGGAGATATTTCTTTTTTTACATAGCTCCTCACTGTTTCGCGAACCAGTTTCTGCTCTTCAGTCAGCAATTCGTCGAGCAAATAATAATCGGGAGATTGAAACGTATCTGTTTTGGCAGCCATCTTTAACTTATTTTTTTATTGTGTACTTTGATCGAACCACTAAATCACAAAGAACACAAAGCTACACTAAGTTCTTTGTGATACTTCGCGCCTTCGTGTCTTGGTGGTTCAGGTTGTTGCTTCACAGCTTTAATCAACATAAACCTCTTTAAGAAGCCCTGTATCTGCAATTGATTTAAGTCTTTTTATTTCATTTAGAAATGCTGTACTAATCATGTATGGCTTTTAGTTTATAAACATTATATATCGCGGGTTGTTTGTAATTTTCGTTTTTTACAACCTAAAAGTAATTTAATGAATTTTGAAGCTTCTTCTGAATATGCCAAATTGAAAGATAAAGAAGATAAACTTGCGGCGTTTAAGCACAAATTTTATTTTCCTCAAATCCATAATAAAGATGTTATTTATTTCTGCGGCAACTCATTAGGCCTGCAGGCCAAAACTGTTGAAGTTGCCGTGCAACAGGAGTTAGATGATTGGAAAAACCTTGGGATAGCCGGATTTTTAAAAGCAAAAAACCCCTGGATGTATTACCAGGAAAGCTTTAAAAAACCGCTGGCTGCCATTGTTGGCTGCGGTGAAGATGAAGTGACAGTAATGAACAGTCTTACGGTTAATCTTCATTTATTAATGCTTACTTTTTACAGGCCAACTTCCTCAAGATTTAAAATAATTATGGAATCCGGCGCATTTCCTTCCGATCAATATGCCGCAGAGACACAAGCAAAGCATTACGGATTTGATCCGGCGGAAGCCGTCATTGAAATCGCTCCGCGGGAAGGAGAAAAAACTTTGCGAAGCGAAGACATTTTAGCAATAATAGAAGAAAACGCTGATAGTTTAGCATTGGTAATGCTGGGCGGAATAAATTATTATACCGGACAATTATTCGATATAAAAACGATAACAGAAACCACGCATAAATCGGGAGCGATAGCAGGTTTTGACCTGGCACACGCCGCAGGAAATGTAAAGCTCGAATTACACAACTGGAATGCAGATTTTGCTGTCTGGTGTTCGTATAAATATCTAAACGGCGGACCAGGTGCTGTCGCAGGTGTATACGTGCATGAAAAATTTGCAACGAATCCTTCTACACCGCGCTTTGCAGGCTGGTGGGGAAATGATGAAGAAGCAAGGTTTAAAATGGAAAAAGGATTTATAGCCAAGCCAAACGCCGGCGGATGGAACATCAGCACAGCACAAATTTTGAACATGGCTTCTTTAAAAGCTTCTTTGGAAATTTTTGAAGAAGCGGGTTTTGAAAATATTACTGCTAAAAGTAAAGAGCTGACTGCTTATCTCGAATTTTTGTTGAAACAGTTAACAAATCTCAATTTCCAAATAATAACTCCTGAAGATAAAGAAAGCCGAGGAGCACAGTTATCACTATATTTTAAAGAACGCGGTAAAGAAATACATGAAAAAATGATAAACAGCGGAATTGTAGTTGATTATCGGGAGCCGGGAGTCATAAGAGTTGCACCGGCGCCTTTGTATTGTTCGTTTGAAGATGTCTTTAAATTTTATGAAATCCTAAAAGAAATTAGTCAAGAGGAGCAATAGTAATCAAAGCTTCTGGTATACCCGCTTTTTGCCAATTGGCTAATAACTCGTTTCTATGACCAGAAGACCATTCACGAACCAATTTTATAATCTCCTAAAAATTCAATATTTATTAATTTATGCATATCCAAATTACAGAAAATACTAATTATTTATTATTTAAGTTCTCACAAAAAACTTTCATTTCATCAACATATTGCCCGGCAATATGTCTCGCTTCTTCTGCAAAAGCTTCATCACCACCCGCATAAATAATCGCCCTGCTTACATTTACCAAAATCCCTCCTTCGTCATTTAAAGCAGCTTCAGATACTTCTTTAAGACTTCCGCCTTGCGATCCTACGCCGGGAATGAGAAAGAAATGTTCGGGAAATGTTTTTCGTATTGCTGAAAGCTGTTCTGGTTTTGTAGCGCCTGCAACAAACATCAGGTTATCCGGTGTTCCCCACTGTGCAATTGTTTGCATCACTTTCTCGTACAAAAAAATATTTTCAGTTGATCCTGATGAAACTTTTAATTGCTGAAAATCTGCACTTCCTTTATTTGATGTAAGCCCAAGCACAATCGTCCATTTGTCTTTATAATCTAAAAAGGGCCGTAAACTATCTTCTCCCATATAAGGAGCAACTGTTACAGCATCGAAGTTGTATACTTCAAAAAATGTTTTTGCATACTGCGCTGATGTATTTCCTATATCTCCGCGTTTGGCATCTGCAATTTTTAAGTGTGTCGCTGGAATGTAATTTACGGTTTGCTCCAAAGCTTTCCATCCTTTAATGCCCATTGCCTCATAGAAAGCTGTATTGATTTTATAGCTTACGCATACATCTTTGGTAGCATCAATGATTGCTTTATTAAATTCAAAAACACCATTTGGATGAGATTTTAAATGGTCGGGAAGTTTTGCTGTATCAGTGTCCAATCCTATGCACAGGTAATTTTTCTTATTTTTTATCTGCTGTATTAATTGTTGTTTATTCATTTATAATAAAGAAAAGCTTTTCCAATAAATAGAAAGTGCTTCTTACAAGTTTTTCTTTTAAAATCAGAATTTACTCTTGAAAATACTTATATCCTCACGGCAGTTCCTGTCGCCATTACCATCAGCATGCTGCCGGAGGCGCCGATTGTTTCAAAGTCGAGGTCTATGCCGATTATCGCAGTTGCACCAATGCTTTGTGCTTTTTGAATGAGTTCATTCATAGCACTTGTACGCGCTTCTTCGATCACTTTTTCATAAGTGCTGCTGCGGCCACCGGTAATATCACGCAGGCCTGCAAACAAGTCTTTGAAGATGTTTGCACCTATAATGACTTCAGAACTTACGATGCCAAGGTATTGCTGAACAGGGCGGCCCTCAATAGAATTAGTTGTTGTTGTAATCATTATTTAAGTTGGCTGAACGATGATTTAAAGAGTTTTGCAGGTATTTTTATCAATTTCACGCTTTCAAATCAACCTTTTGACCTGTTTTAACAGCTAAATAAATTGCATCAATAATTTTTAAATCTTTCACCGCTTCCTCACCGTCTGCGGGTACTACAGGTTGTTTGCCTTCGAGAATAATTCCTGACATTTCATCCATTTGTACCGTTTGGTGAGTTACGACCGGCTGGTTTAATTCCCCTTTATCAGTATGGCCTTTTATAGGACCATAACCGGTAGCAGGTTGTAATTCAGCAAATCCTTTGTCCCCGTTTAAGAAAAAACTATCGAGGTTATTCATACTGTATGTTGACAAACAGGAAGCTACTGCCCCGCTGGGAAAGCCCAGTTGAAATTGAATAGTTTCGTCAACGCCTTCTTTAAACTTTTCGGGATTGGTTTTAGTTTCCTGCGCAGTCACCCAGATTGGCTCTTCGCCTGTCATATACCTTGAGCCATTGATAGAGTAAATGCCAATATCCATCATAGCGCCGCCGCCGGATAGTTGTTTGTTTAGCCGCCATTGTTTAGGATCACCTATCACAAAGCCCGATAATCCCTGGAAAAATAGTATTTTACCGAATTCGCCTGCTTTTCGCATCCGTATAACTTCAAGCGTGTGGGGTTCAAAATGCATTCGGTATCCTACCAGCAATTTTACATTTGCCTGTTTACAGGTGTCAACCATTTCCTGCCCCTGCGTCGCATTAATTGACATAGGCTTTTCTGATATAACGTGCTTACCAGCTTTTGCTACCCGAATAACATGATCGTGATGAAGCGCATTGGGAGTGATAACGTACACTGCATCAATGTCAGGATTGTTTTTGATGTTGTCAAAATTTTCGTAGTTGTAACAGTTCTTCTCCGGAATGTTGTATTTACCCTGCCAATCCTTTATTTTGGAAGGAGTACCACTGATAGCTCCCACTAATTTGGCTTTTTTACACGACTGCATGGCCTCTGCCACCCTCGTTCCGTAGCTGCCCAATCCCATGATTGCAACGCGCAGCACAGCGCCCTTATAATCTTTGACTGCAGCCGATCCGCAGTTAGAAAAAAGAGGAACAAGTACAGCCGAAGCGGTAATTTTTTGTAAAAAGTCTCTGCGTGTATTCATAACAGAATATTTTAAGTTAGGTTTAAGAAAATCAGAAAAAATTCTGACTGCTTTGGAGGTAATTAAAATCAGTGTAACGCAATATCTGCTTTTTATTTAAATCATTTATAAAATAATTAATTGTAAGATTATTTTTCGGTTTGCTGTTAAACTAACTTTTTAATTACATTTAGATAATTAAATACATTTCTATTTGTACCATTCGCTTCGTTTGTATCTATTATTAATTCAGTAAACCCGACAATATGTTTCAACCTAAAATTATAGCTTCAGCGCTGGCAGAAAACAGCGGTGAAATATATACAACAGAATTAAAAATAAATCATCATGTGCTTATAGCTGATGAGTTGCCTGAGATTGGAGGTAAAGATGAAGGTCCTGCACCTGGTGACTATTTGTGCATGTCCCTGGCTTCATGTAAAGTTATTACGTTGAGAATGTATGCCCAAAGAAAAAACTGGCACGTAGATACTATAAAAGTAAAGGCGGATCTTGTAAAAGGTTCGGAAATGGAATCAGGCAACAACACTTTTTTTTGTGAAGTTGAGATAAAAGGAGATCTTACCGATGAGCAAAAAAACAGGATGCTGGAAATAGCCAAAGCATGCCCGTTGGATAAATTGCTGAGAAAGCCAAATGATATTGTGTCTGTACTGATTTAGCTTAAAAAGGCAAAATTTGCACTTATAAAAATGTCGATACATTCTTAGCAAATTAAAAATAAATTACCCTGATGACTTTTATACAAAAAACAAAAACTCCTGTAGAAACAGGAGTTTTAAATTTAAAAATTATCTCATTAAACAAAAAACTAAAGCAGACATTTATATAACGCCCAATGAAAAACTTTATTGTGCAGCCTTAAAAAAAAGATTTAAAAAATATTATAAAGCTGACAAATACGTTTCCCCGGTGACTTACTGACCTATTGACTTAACGCTCCAATACCTTACCACCCAACTCAATTACTTCGCAGTCTCTGATGTTTTCGCCGTCTATTACAAACCTGACAAGCGTTCTTACTTTATGCCAGCCCTGTTTTCCGGCTGCGCCGGGGTTGATATGAAGGCACTTAAATTTTTCATCATACATTATCTTTAAGATGTGAGAATGACCGGAAATAAAAAGCTTAGGCTTAAAAGAAACAATCTCTTTTCGTGCAAGGGGAGTGTACCTGCCCGGATAGCCACCGATATGTATCATTAATACTTTTACATCTTCACAACTAAATTGTAAAACTTCAGGAAACCAGCTTCTTATATCGTATCCGTCTATATTTCCATAAACTCCTTTTAATGGCTTATACTTTTCCAATTGCTCTGCAACTACTGCTGAGCCAAAGTCGCCGCCGTGCCAGATTTCATCGCATTTGTCGAAATGCTTAAAAACTGCATCATCAAGATAGTTGTGGGTGTCTGAGAGCAGTCCTATTCGTTTCAAAATCGTAGTTTAATTACATTCTTATTTAATTATCAAAACCAAATAAATGGTTTGAGTAAAACAATTAAAATAAGTTTTAGCTTAAAAAATAATGTTGGTTTGTATCAGAGTTATTCCCGGATATCTCATTTAATAAATTAAGGTGTCAGAAAAGATACAGATTCCTCTTAAAAAACTTAGATATACTTTCTTTGAATGAATGAATGCAGTTAAAGAAACTAAGGAAAAAGGATTTTTTAACGTAAAAGCAAACATTCAGATTGGCATAAACTTTGTCATATTTTACCGGATTACAAATTATACAGTAATCATATTTTTCTCATAAGCAGTTAGTTTTGGTTTCGGCCCCGATTTTTATTGGGGCCTATTTTTTTGAACGCGTGTTGTCTTATTGCCAATAACCCTATTCCGGTTCCGAGAGCGTCAAATAAGATGTCTGTAATGTCAAATGTTCTTCCGACAGTAAAATATTTTTGTACAAATTCCATTATTATTCCGTACAAAATAACAGAACATGCTATTTTATTAAATATAGCTGATATGGTTACGTGCTCAGCAAGTGATTTAGAAAAAGGATATGAAAACAAAACTGTAAGCAGAAAAAACATTCCAAAATGAACCAACTTATCAAAATCAGGCAGATCAAAGAGCCTGCTGTGAGGAAGGTCATTTGCGGGAAGTGTAAGGAGAATTATTGAGACAACGAACCAGATGACAGCAGGAGTAAAATAAATTATTTTCATAATAAAATTGAAAATAAGCTGTAAATTAATAGAAAAAATTTATACTGTATTATTCCTGCAGATATAAAGTAAAAAATGAAGATAAATTGTTGCTAAGAAATGTTTTAAAACAAAACGACTTGTTTTAGTCCGGGATCAGCCGTTATATTTTGCCCAGCACATACATCTGCTCCATTGTAGGAGTTGGGCTTCCTCCTTCATCCTCGAGCGTTATAGCAAAAGCCTGCGCTCTGGGTATGTTTTTCATTTTACATACGCCTTCGCACTGAGGGTCCAATGTGCCGGCATCTACCGGTTTTCCATCCACTAATGCCCATAGCTGAAACTGTTTGCCTTTAGCAGGCTGGGGCAGGTTATTAGCCCGTACGTAGACTTCTTTGTTTTTAGTATTCCAATATACCGTTGCAAGATTTTGTTCTTTTCCGGCGATGCCTGGCATTTTAACGACAGTCATTGCAGAATCTGCCAGCACTTCAGCCGTCTTTTGCCATTGGCGCAAATGCGTCTGGTATATTTGATTATTAGCCTGCAAAGTATTTCGTTGTGATAATAATGACTGGTAAGCATTGTTTTTCTGATTATACCGGTTGTATAAATAAAAATTAACTCCTGCGCTTACCATAAACATAATAACAGAGGCTGCAGCGACCATTCTCCATAAACGGATGTTTTTTACAGAAACATCCTCATTAGTATCGGTATCGCGGGGTGACATAACAATAGTGTCTCTGTTCTCTTCAGCTTTAATTGCTGCCATTATTTTAGCCTTAACATCTGCATGTGGTGCAATTGCATTTTCTAAAGCCTGTACTTCCAGCAATTGCGAGAACTCTGAGACAGCTTCGCTAACTTCAGGATACTGAAGCCGCAAAGTTTCTAACTCAGCCGATTCCTCAGCACTTGCAAGACCAAGTACATAGCTTTCAATTATTCCACTTTGTATGTAAGCCTGTATATCCACTTAAGGTTTTATAACTTGTTTTAATTGAATTAAAGCGGTTCGTAATCTTGTTTTAACTGTTCCTAATGGTATTTTAAGCATTTTAGATATTTCATCCTGGGTAAACCCTTCAAAATAAGATAGCTCTACCAAAACCCTGTATTCTTCTTTTAATTTGTGCACAATTTTCCTTAAACCTATATTGTCAGTATTGGTATTAGTGCTTCCTCCTGTCTCGTATACGGTTTCTGTCAGCTCACGGTTTTGCTGGCTTTGCTGATAGTTTTTACTTCTTACTGCGTCAATGCTTGCATTTCGCGCCACATTCAGCATCCAGGTAAACAGTCTGCCTTTTGTTGTATCATACGTATCTATTTGTCGCCATATTTTAACAAACACATCTTGCAATATGTCGTTAGACAGCTCCTTATCAGGCACTATGCTGACAATAACAGTATACAGCGATGCTGAATAATGATCATATAAATAGCTAAAAGCGGACTCCTGACGTTGCTTCAGCAACATCACCAATTCGCTTTCCTGGTATGTTATGTCAGAGTTCAAATAGCGTGGTTAGAGAAAATGTTTAGAGGGCGAAAGCGTATCCTATTTACGGAAATAGCTTAGTTATGGTTTTTTTAAGAAATAAGCTTACGGTATGCTTCGGCGTTCAGCAGGTTTTCATAATCTTTCATGTCAGAAACTGTCATTTTTATCATCCATCCTGCCTCGTAAGGATCTGTATTTACCAATTCAGGCTCGTTAGCCAAGGCAGGGTTTACTTCGTTAATTGTACCGGATAAAGGCAGAAAAAGATCGCTTACGGTTTTTACAGCTTCTACAGTTCCAAAGACGGCTTCTGCATCAAAAGATTTTCCTGCGGAGTCAATGTCTACATACACTATGTCTCCTAATTCGCTTTGGGCAAATTCGGTAATACCGACTGTTGCAATATTTTCTTCAAGCTTTACCCATTCATGGTCTTTTGTATAGCGCAGCGTATCAGGAAAATTCATGCAGTAGTTTTTAATACAAATATTAAATAAATTTTTGAAAGAACTCAATTAATCATTCTTATTTTCATTCGCACATTTTGTAATGGCCTGTCAGAGGCATCTTTTGGCAGGCCTGCAATTTTATCTATTACATCCAACCCGCTGATAACTTCTCCGAAAACGGTATAACCCTGGTCTAAAAAAGGCGTTCCTCCAATCCGGCCGTATATTTCCTTTTGTGTTTTTGTGTAGCTGAAAGAAGGATTAGACGTTTTTACGCGATCGTTATAGATTTTATCAAGATCCTGCGGAGGTATTACCTTTCCCTGTACAATATAAAACTGGCAGTTGCTGCTTGCTCTTTCAGGATTATCATCTCTGGCTGCAGCCAATGCGCCTTTTTTATGAAAGAAACCTGGTTTAAATTCTGCCGGTATTCTGTCGCCGGGCGCCGCTCCTCCGCCCAAAGGCACCGAGTCTGCCGCATTCTTACTTGCAGGATCGCCGCCTTGTATCATAAACTGGTTGATAATACGATGAAAAAGCAAGCTGTCATAAAACTTCTGCTCAACTAACTTTATAAAATTATCCCTGTGAAGAGGAGTGCTGTCATACAATTTGGCAACCATTACACCATAATCGGTTGATATCTCTACCAGCCTTTCTTTTGTAATAGATTGTTCACCCGCTGTTGCTGCAATTCTTTTTTTCGCCGAAATAATGCCTGAGTATGTTTTCTTTATAAGAGAACTATTCTTATTCTGACTTATAACCTGCTTTGAAATAACGGTTGCCAATACAACCAACGCCATACATCTCTTTACGATTATATACATTAAAATCCATTTTTTTCAAAATATAACAAAACATGGTCTTTCAAAAAGTTCTCCTGCTCTGCCACATGCAATGAAGGGATTTCTTTTAATTGCTTAAAATGCGGCCATCCTTCCTCATCTTTTCCCTCAAGTAAATAATAGCCGCTCTGGCTTAATAAAGTGCAAACTGCCACGTGCATAAGGTCTTGTTTCTGTTCTTTAGTAATTTTGGCATGCACAAAACCTGTTTCCTGCATGCCTATTAAAAAAAGTACGGCTTCCATATCGGGCTTTTTTCCAAACCGTTCCAGCAGCTTAGCTTCCATCTTCCACCAGCGTGTTTGCAAATCATCACTTACATTCATAACGCCGGCAAAAATAAGCGCTTCAGATGATACTTATAAAATGTTTGCTCTAACGAACTCAAAAACAGGAGCAATCTATTCTCAAATTTTTCCTGCGGCATTCTAAAAAGCAGTTGTTGTTATTTTTATTTATTTCTATTTAAATTATACCTTGAAAAATTAATAATGATAAAATCCAGTAAACCCTGTAAAAAACTTAAAAATGTATTTCTTGTTAAAGAGATTTATTTAAAATGTTTTGTAGTTTAGATGAACAATTGGCGATAAAATTGTTATCAATTTTATATATGATACATCCGCATACTGAACTCCGGTTTATTAATGATGAAGTAGGCTATGGTGTTGTAGCCACACAATTCATTCCGAAAGGAACCATTACCTGGGCTTACGACCACCTCGACCGCTCTTTTACTCCTGCCCAGGTTTATACGATGGATAAAATATACAAGGATATTTTGCATAAATACTGCTATCGCGATAATAAAGGCAATCAGGTGCTTTGCTGGGATATTTCAAGGTTTGTAAATCACAGCTTTCACTCAAACTGTGTTTCAAGTGCTTATAATTTTGAGCTTGCCGTCAGAGACATACATCCGGGCGAAGAACTGACGGATGATTATGGTTATCTCAATTGTTCAGAACCTTTTGCTTGCCTTGCCGAGCCAGGTACAACCCGTACGCATGTTATGCCGGATGATTTATTGCATTTTTATAAAGAATGGGACGGCAAGCTCAGATCTGCTTTCAATTATTATAATAATGTAAACCAGCCTCTTGCTTTTCTTATGGAACCGTCATGCAGGTATAAGGTTGCTGCCATCACTTCCGGCGCAGAACCGATGGACTCCATTTTAAACTGCTATTACAGTGAGGATGATAATTTAATGCTGGTAAAAGAAGGAATGCTGCATAGTTACGCCTGATAAAACGTTACCGTTTTCAATCTTCCCTCTGAGTTAATTGATTTTAAAGAAGATTATTATAACGCTGATTATTGCAGCATATATTCTGCTAATAACCTATACAGTAATTAAAGTTTTTTCCATTTGGAGAAATGATTTATAAAGAGAAGTAGTTATTTCACCTGGTTTTCCATTACCTACAGTTTTACCATCAATTGAAAGAACAGGTTGAAGTCTTTTTGTAGTATTGGTTAAAAAAACTTCGGCAGCATCTTTAAGTTCGTCAACCGTTACTGCGCGTTCCTCAACTGCATATTTTTCACGTGCAATCTCCAGCACTTTCATACGCGTAACGCCATGCAAAACATTGTCTGCCGGAGTTATAACTGTACCGTTTTTTGAAACTGCAAAGACATTCGATCTTGGAAATTCCAGTACGTGCCCATCTTTATAGTACAACACATCATCAGCTTTTTGCTGCTGCAGCTCATGCTGCAGGTATACGCCCATGAGATAGTTTATTGATTTCGCCTGCGGCAAATCGCGCATATATTCGTAGAGAATAATTTTTGATCCCTGATCAAATTTCTCTTTGCCAGACATTTGCACAGGTTGTTGTATAATTATAAAGTTAGGCGATGACAGCTCATAATAATCCGGTGAATAGCCGCCCGTCAATACCAGGCGAAATGATGATTCAGGCATTTTATTCCTTTTAATCATTTCTGAAATAATATCCTTTATTTCTTCTTTTGAATGAGGAACCTGCAAACGAAGCATGGCTGCAGAATTGAAAAACCTGTTTAAATGATTATCAATAAAAAGAGGAATATTATTGCCGGCGCGAAAAAAATCAAAAACGCCATAACCTCGCTGAATGGAAAGATCGGTGATGCCAAGAGTGACTTTTTCTTCTTCTATGAATTGGTTGTTTATAAATGCGATCATATGAATTATTATTTACAGGAGTGTTAGAAACAATAATGAAGTTGGAAATTATCAAAGTTTTTAAAATTACATATTGATCATTTTTTAAAAGTAATTTATTTAAGTTTCAGTCATACGCCTGATGTAAGATTAAAAACTTTCCGCACTTTTAGTATTAAAATCTCTGTCAGGGTTTTTTTTGCCTATTCCATAAGGTCATCGTCAAAAGATATTTTGATTCCGTCTTTTACTTTTTCATAATAAATTATTTGCGCTTCAATAATTTCTGCAAGGGATTTTTTAAGGTCATAAGTTGTTGGTTTTATACTAACTGGTTTGTTGCCTATGAAGCCATCAATTCCGGCTGACTCTTCGGCAGGTTGTGCTAACCGGTAACTGGATTCAAAGAATTGGGCAACACTTTTTAGGATCGCTTCCTGAAATTTTAATCCTATAAAGGTTTTGATAATGACAAGATCTTTTACCCATTTTTCAACCATTTCCCGGTCAATTTGGGACATAACCTCTTTGAAATTAATAACCATTTCAAAGATTTTCTTGGCTGCGTTTGTGATTGATTCGGGATGCTTTTCCAAATACCATTCTTCCCAATCTTTGATTTTGTTGCCTTTGAAATCCTGTATGAGATCACTCATTTGCCCTACAACTGATGGCCGTGTACCTTGTGCATTTTGATTGGCAAGATTTAGAATTTGAGTTGCATATTTTGGGAAAGTTGAAACTTCTGTATCAAGAAGATTCAAAACTTCATTGTTCAGAATTTTGACTGTCTTCATTAAGAGATATCTCTTTTAGTTTCGTAAATTTTGCCTTGTGCTTATATTCCAACTTAGTATCAACTTCTGAAAGTCCCTTTTTAATCAAGTGCGCATTTAGGAAAGTTTTATTTTCAAGATATAAGTAGCAAAGCAAATTATTATCCTTATCGTATTTCAGTGTGTCATATTTAAGAAATACACGTTTACCCTTTGTCTTGCTTTGCAAAAACTCTGTGGCTTTGCCATTGATATTTTCGTCTGTCTTTACTCCAAGCAATCTTACAGTCAGATCGTTGCTTAGCCTTACAAGTTCAGGACTGATAATTTCTTTTACTGTAAAGAACTCTTCCCTTTTACCTGCACTTTCTTTGTCAATCACAGAACCAAATTGCAGTTTCTTTATGTCAATTTTCTTATTAAACTTATGCGGATCATTGAAGATATACGGCAATGCAAGTATTTGTTTCTCAAAATCAGTTGTAGTTGTTTCTCTTGTTACGAATTGGTAAGTTGTGCCGTCAGAGTCTTGTCGTGATGCACCAATTTTTTCTTTTAAGATCGGAATGAATTCAGGATTAATTTCAAAACATGCTGAATTGCGTCCTAAGTTTTTTGCTGCAAGCGAAGTAGTTCCGCTTCCGCCGAAAGGGTCTAAAACATTTTCTCCATAAAAAGAAAACATTTTAATCAGGCGCCGTGGCAGCTCTTCGGGAAACATAGCGATATGATTGGTCTGCCTTACGCCTGCAAAATTCCAATGACCTGCAAAAAAAGTATTCCATTCTTCTGGTGACATTTTAGATAATTCCTTTTGCTCTTTGGCAGGCTTTGGTGCCTCACCCAATTTTTTGAAAATCAGGATAAACTCATAATCAAGCTTTAGTATACCATTTCTGGGATAAGGATAAGAACCCATCTGTATACCGCCGCCAGTGGTATTTGAAGTTGTTACTTTTTGCCAGATAACTGCACCCATGTAATCAAAACCAATATTTTCACAAAATTTAATTATTTCTTCTCTTATAGGGATTACTTTGTATCTGCCATAGTAAACTGAACGTGCAAACTGGTCACCAATATTTATGCAAAGCCTGCAACCGTTATGCAATACCCTGTAACATTCTTTCCAGACAAGATTTAAGTTGTTAATGTAACTTTCATAACTGTCATGAAAACCAATCTGATTGTCAGTTCCGTAATCTTTAAGTTGCCAGTATGGTGGCGAAGTAATAGCAAGGTGCATTGAATTGTCTTTCAACTCAGGCATTTGCCGGCTGTCGCCATTAATTATTTTATGGTAAGTGCTCAATTTTAATGTGGAATTAATAATCAAATTTACAACTCTGCAGTCAGGCCTGGTCAAACTGTTAAGAACTTACAGGTTAATAAGCGGAAATTTACGCCGGAGAAATATTTTGTTGCAATAAGGATTAATTGATTTAAAAATTAGCTGCTGATAAAGCCATAAAAGATGTATAAAGCCTGCTTAATAAGAGTTTACTTACACAACCACCGGTTCTACCCACGCATCGCTTTCTTTCAATAGCGAGATCAACTCAGATACAGCAATATCACTATTCACATTCCGCTTTACCACTTCTTTACCTTTATACAAAGTAATCTTACCGACACCGCTGCCGACATATCCAAAATCTGCATCTGCCATCTCACCAGGACCGTTTACAATGCAACCCATAATGGCTATTTTAACGCCTTTGAGGTGATTGGTAACAGACCGTATTTTAGCAGTAGTTTCCTGCAGATCAAAAAGAGTGCGGCCGCACGAAGGGCACGAAATATATTCGGTTTTGGAAATACGTGTACGCGTAGCCTGGAGAATAGTAAAAGCTGTGGAATTAATAAATTGCTCAACTGTAGCATTGCTGAAGTAGTTTCGGCCGGAGGCATTGGTAGCAGATGCATTGTTATAAGCAGCGCTGGTCATGCCAAGGCAAATGCCGTCACCAAAACCATCAAGCAATAATGCACCGCATTCTGTGGCATAATGAATAAGATGTTCATCTGCAGTTTCCCAATGACTGTCACTTATAATTACAACAGGATTGAGGATATTTCTTTGCATAAGTTCCATAAACATGCGGCGGATGGCGGGCATTGCCCGACGGTTGGCGCTGCTCAGGCAAAGAACCACTGTTTTATCATTGGCAAGCGCATCTAAATAAGTGAAATCATTAACGGGGGTTTCATCGTTAAAACAGTCAATCATGACAAAGTTGATATGCCCGCTTCTTACGTCAGATTGCATAAATCCGCTATCCTGAAAGATGGGAAAATACTTTGCCTGGTCTTTTGCCTGCAACCAGGCGGCAGGATAAACAATTACTTTCAATGTGCCCGGCAAAGCAAAAGAAAGAAGCTGGTTTCCGGTAAAAATATAATCAGCCGCGCTGTCGCTGATTGTCCATTTGTCAGTAATTTCGTTGTAGGTGTAGCCAATTGCTTCTAAATGTTTTTGAGAGATATTTTCTATTTTGCTGAAATCTGCAATTACAACCGGCACATGCTTTTCCCCAATATTATCTACCGCAAAAGTTTGTCTTCTTTTATAAATAAAAGGATCATAAGGTACTTTATTAATTGAGGGGATAGTTGACGGTTTAGAGTTGACAGTTGATAGTTGATGGTTGACTATTAATAAATCGTTTACTCCATCTTTCATCTTACAACTGTCCTCTGTCATCTTTTCTGCCTTCTCATACCTCTTAACCAGATCACGACAAACAGGAATTTCAAATTCAGGATCTTCGGTAAGGCTTACGCGAATGGTATCGCCTATTCCATCTTCAAGCAAGGTACCGATGCCGGCAGCGCTTTTTACTCTTCCGTCTTCGCCATCGCCTGCTTCTGTAACGCCCAGGTGCAAAGGATAACATTCCTCAAACTCCTGCAGCATCTGCTGAATGAGTAAACGGTAGGCCTGTACCATTACCTGCGGATTGCTGCTCTTCATGCTGAGAATAATATTGTGATAACTTTCAGCACGGGCAATTCTCAAAAATTCCATGGCGCTTTCTACCATTCCCATCGGCGTGTCGCCATAGCGGCTCATAATCCGGTCACTAAGGCTGCCGTGATTGGTGCCGATACGCATAGCAGTACCGTACTCTTTGCATATAGTAACCAAAGGTGTGAAACGTTCTCTTATCCTGTCTATTTCTTCATTGTACTCCGTGTCGGTGTAGTCAATAAACTCGAACTTCTTTTTATCAACATAATTGCCTGGGTTAACACGCACCTTTTCTACAATGCGTGCTGCTATTTCTGCTGCGTTTGGGGTAAAATGAATGTCGGCGATTAACGGAGTTGTATAACCTCTTTTTCTTAATTCATCTTTTATATTCCGCAGGTTTTCTGCTTCTTTTTTGCTTGGAGCGGTTATGCGAATCAATTCTGCGCCTGCTTCTATACACCTGATGGATTGCTCTGCCGTAGCTTTTGTATCCATCGTGTCGGTGGTCGTCATTGTCTGTAGACGAATGGGATGATTATTCCCCAGCAACAAATTCCCAACCTTCACTTCACGTGTTGCCAGTCTTTTATATTGCGTAAGCGAATTACAGTATAATTGCATGATATTGTATAAACGTCAAAAGCCGTTGAGATACAAAAATAAGAAACTATGACCGATAGTATGGGTAATTATGATTAAACTGCCATTACCACGCCCTGAAGATTAATATCATTTACTCAAGCATTCAAATCGTTGAAACGATTTTTATTTTGAAAGCTTTTTTTATAGCCCACGGTTTAAACCATGGGCTACGATAAAGTGTTTTTATAAGCAACGGCTTCAGCCGTGTAAAAACTAAATGAGATTGACCTGAAGGTCGCTTATAAAAAATAATAATTCTATGCTTTCGCAAATAAACTAACCATTACCAATCCTTACTATTTGACCTGCCGTTGCTGTTTTTCTTCTGAAGGTCTTGCTGCAGCTTTTTCTCATCTTTTCGGAGCGCGCTCAGCATTTGCTCCACCTGTTTTTGATTGAGCTTACTGTTGTTTTTTTGCTGCTGCGGCTGGTTTTGGTTTTGCTGTTTGTCCTGTTTTTGCTGTTTCTGTTGGTTTTGCTGCTGCTTTTTTAAATCATTTAAAGCTTTTTGCAAGTTTTGTCTTGCTTCCTCATCTTCAGAGTTTAACCTGAGCGACTCTTTATAAGCCTGAATGCTTTCGGGTAATTTTTGCCTGCTGCTAAAGGTTACGCCTTTATTATACAGCGCTTTCGATTTTGCCGTTTCATCTTTTGTGTTTTCTGCTGATGCATCAAAGGATTTTTCAGCAGCTTCTATTTTTTTGGATTTGTATAAGGCATCTCCCAGATTATATTGTGCTTTTGGGTTTTTAGCATTTATCTCCCCGGCTTTTTTGTATTCCTCCGCGGCTTTTTCAAACTGTTGTTTTTTATACAGTTCATTGCCTTTAATTATCAAAGATTGGTCGTCCTGCGCTTCTGCAATTGCAGATATAAACAATAATAATAGTATAAGCGTTATTTTTTCCATGAAAACCATTTCATTTTTCTTTCAGGAATAATTGTTTCAAGCAGCAAAAGAATGAAAGCAGCCAGCAAAAACCACTGGAAGTAAGGACTGTAAACCCTGATGCCTGTACCGCCGATTTGCTTTTTTTCCATCTGATCAATAGAAGCTGCAACCTGGTTTGCCACTGCGTCAGCATCTGTAAACAAATAATATTGCCCACCGGTTTCGGCAGCAATGTTTTGAAGGTCTTTTTCATTCAGCTTAGAAACAACCGTATTGCCATTTTCATCTTTTTTAAAGTCATTTAAAGCAGGATCAAAAATGGGGGCTCCTTCAGGAGAACCAATTCCAATAGTATAAATAACTGCCCCGTTATCCCGCAGTTCCTTTACCGCATCTTCCGCTTTGTCATCATGATCTTCGCCATCTGAAATTAGTATAACAGCCTTGTATTTTTTTTCTTTAGTATCTAATGCAGTGTTGCACATTTTTAAAGCATCGCCAATAACCGTTCCCTGGGTTGGCACAGCATCAGGGCCGGCGTTGGAAACGTACAGTTTCGCTGCTGCGAGATCTGTTGTTAATGGCATTTGCAAAAATGCTTGGCCTGCAAATACAACCATTCCCATGCGATTATTGCCCATTTTGTCAATAATGCGGCTAAGAACCTGTTTGGCTCTTTCGAGGCGGTTTGGCTTTATATCCTGCGCAAGCATGCTGTTGCTGACATCTAAAGCGACCATTACATCTATACCGGCACGGTTACCAGTACTTCCTTTTGCCGGAGCCCGTAAATTGGCAGCTCCAATGATACATAGGGCAAAAGCTGCGGCAATGAGTATAAATTTATAACTGAAGTTTTTGGGAGAATAATCAGCAGTGAGTGCATTTACCAATTCTGCATCACCTGTTTGCTTTTTTACTTTTTCCTTCCATTTTATTACTAATAAGAATAAACCGCACAGCGGAATGAGAACCAAAAGTGCCCATAAGAAATCAGTATGTTGAAACGATAACATTAATAAAAAGACAGCATTTGCTGCAAGCTACAATAGTGTTTGATAAGGAAAACAAAAAATGAACCAATTACATTTTTCCCTGCAGGTAACCCAACTGTTTTAAAATACCTTTTAAAATATTCATTCTAACGACAGGCATAGTTGTATCATGAGCGCCGTCAAGATTTAAAGCAAAAAAATACGGATGCTTGTTTTCTTCTACCCAGCCAACAATCCATCCAAGTGCATTTCCGTTTTCCCGAAATCCCCAACCGGTTTTGTAAGCCAACGTATAATTTGAATTTTTTTCCATTACCATTACTTCCTTTACCAGCCGCATGCTTCTTTTTTGAAAAGGCAACTGGTCGAAGTATAGTTTTTTAACAAGCCCAAGCTGTTCATCGGCAGTAATCTTAACGGAGTTATCGAGCCAGAAAGTGTCTACTTTACTTATTACTGCCTTTTTATATCTTGAGCCATATCCTAAACTGTCGAGCCAGAATTGCATGGTATCTTTGCCTATCCGCCGGGCTACTTCCTGGTAGTAAGGTACCGCTGATACTTTAAAGGCTTCAGCCATCGTCAAATCCTGGTTCCATTCGGGAATATTCCTTTTAACTCCATCCCACTTAATCACCATTTTTTCGTCCCTGATTCTGCCGGTTTCCAGGCCGATGAGAGAATTTACAATTTTAAAAGTGGAGGCAGGCAGATAAGCGCTGTCTTTAAAACGGCTTACATTATAAATGGTAAACTGACCTGATGTGTTGTTATAGATGCCAAACGTTCCATTAACATGGTTATCATCAAAAAACTTTTTAAGGCTGTTATCAATTGTCACATTATTACGATTGCATGCAGCAAAGGCAATTGCAGGAAATAGAAAAATAAGCCAGTTCTTCATCGAAAAAAATTTGCGTAAAGCTAAGACAGAACCATGATTAAGATAGAACCACGCTAAGATTAAGAAGGATTAAACGGAAATAAATGGAATGAAGAATTAATTAAAGCAATCTAAAAAATTTTTATCTTATTTCCATTTCAAACAAAAGCAATCATTTTTCTGCCAAAATCAATTTTACTATCTATGTCATTTATAAAAAGTTTTTTGTAACTTTTTGTTTCTTGAATCGTATCACGATTAAATTTACCGGAACTTACTGTTATTTATGACGGAGCAGCAATACAATCAATGTGTAAACCTGTATGCAGATAATGTGTACTGTTTTGTAGTTAAAAATCTTCGCCATGAAGAAGATGCACGCGACATTGTACAAACTGCTTTTGAAAAAATGTGGCGCAACAAAGATTCGGTGGAGAATGAAAAAAGCAAATCATACCTGTTTACGGTAGCTTATAACCAAATGATTGATCATATCAGAAAAGGGAAGCGCATAAGCCTGACGGAAGATTTTTCGGAAACCAGCAGGGGAATGAATTTTCAGACAAATAGTAATGTGCAAAAAACGCTGCACGAAGCGCTGAACAGGCTTAATGAAACGCAGCGGAGCCTGGTAATGCTGAAGGATTATGAAGGATATAATTATCAAGAAATAGGTGAAATAACAGGGCTGAACGAAAGCAAGGTAAAAGTGTATTTGCACCGGGCAAGAATAACATTACGAAACTACCTGGTAAGCGCCGAGAATGTTATATAGTTGACTGATAAGAGGAGATGAAAAGTTGACAGATGAGAGATGACGAATGACAGAGAAAAGCAGGCTTATAGCGTGAAGCTAACAGCTTGCAGTTCCTTGTAACTAACATTAAAACTAAAGTTTGTGACAATTAACCGGCATAATTACGAAGAATTTTTTCTGCTGTATGCAGATAATGAATTAGCCATTCAGGAGAAAACAGCAGTTGAAAATTTTGTTTTACAAAACGCAGATCTGGCGCATGAATTAGAGATGCTGCTGCGGGCAACTCTGAGCGATCATACTATTGAATTTGCAGATAAAGAGCTTTTATTTAAAAAAGAAAAAGGTATCTCTCCCGCAAATTATGAAGAATACTTTTTGCTTTCAGCAGACAGTGAATTGAATGAACAACAAAAAACTGAAGTTGAGAATTTCGTTTTAAAACATCCGCAACTGCAAGATGAATTTACGCTGCTGCATCAGGCAAAATTAGCACCGGAAAAAATAGTATTTACAGGTAAAAAAACTCTGTATCGCCACGAAAAAGAATGGAGAATTACACCGGCAGTATGGATGAAAATGAGTGCAGCGGCTGCTATTATGGGAATTATGGTTACAACTTTTGTTATAAGCAATCGTAATGAAAACAACAATAACAGCAACATTTTAGCTGAAACTCAAAAGAAGCTGAAAACATCCTCAGAAAAAAATGATAAAATTTTAGTACAGATACCTGTAATAGAAAAACAAGCTGATTCATTATATCTCAAAAAGGATATAAAAAATAACCTGAAGAATATGTCACTTGCTTTTGTAAAGCCTGTAAAGATTCATTCAGCAAAAAATAAAGAAATCAAAATTGATAAAAAATCATTTGTTGCTGATGAAATGAAAGTTGATCTTAAACGGAAAAGAATTATTAAAAGTGATAGCACACCGATTGCAAAAACGATCGTTGGCGAACCAAAAAATGCTGTGGCAAAACAAATAAAAGTAAAATCTTCCACTGGTAATAATGATCCTGATGTAACCGAAAATAATCGCGGCAATACAAATGATATTACAATGGTGAAACAAACTGTTGCAAGAGAACAACCGGTTTTAGCATCACACGCAGTATATCTTGAAACAGATAACGATGAGGAAGAAAAAACAGTATATATTGGCTCCGCAGAAATAAATAAAAATAAACTTAAAGGCCTGTTTAAAAAAGCATCGGGTTTTTTTAATAAAAAGACCAGGCGAAACGATGACTAAAAAGCATGAAAAAGGTATTTTTTAAAAATAAATAATCTCACTTCAACAAATTGCAGTAATAATGAAACAGATTTACGTGATTATGGCAGCAGTCTTATTTGCTGCAACGACTGGTTTTGCCCAGACCGACAGCACAACAACAAACAGTACCGTTGACACAGCTAACAATAAGACCGATACGCTTGTAGTGGGAAATTTTATTATCATAAAAAAAAGCAGGGATAGAAAAACGACTCAGGTATCTGTAGAACGCAGGCCCTATAAGCCAACAAAGATCAGCACCAACTGGTGGATTTTCGATCTTGGTTTTGCCAACGTAAATGATAAGACAGATTATGCAGGTGCAGAAGCCCAGAGTTTTTTGAAAACAATAAGACCAGGCGATAAACAGGTAACAAAAGATGATCTGAAATTAAGAACAAGTAAAAGTTCTAATGTAAATATATGGGTGGTAACTCAACGCCTTAATCTGGCAAAAGGATACGTTAACCTTAAATACGGTTTAGGGGTCGAAATGTTTAATTTCAGGTATGAAAGCAATATAAGCTATAATAAAAATCCTGTTTATATTTTCAGGGATACTATTAATTTTTCAAAGAATAAACTATACGCTGCTTATGCTTCTGTTCCTTTTATGCTGAATATAAATACCAATCCAGGCCATAAAAAAGGCCTGACTCTCAGCGCCGGGGTGAGCGCCGGCTACCTGGTAGGAAGTCACACTAAACAGATAAGCGCTGAGAGAGACAAGGTAAAAATAAAAGGCGATCTCGGCCTCGAAAAATTTCGCGTCGCTTACATCGGTGAGCTTGGCATAGGCCCTATTCACCTTTATGGAAGTTATAGTATTCGCCGCCTGCACGAGACCGGCCTCGAGCAATATCCTTATAGTTTGGGAATAAGATTTAGCAACTGGTAAAAAGGTTTTTTTAGCCACAAAGGCCAAATACTCAAAGCAGCGCAGACTTTATCTCCCACCAATTCCATAAATCCTATAAATCCCGTTTCAGACAATCCAATCAATCTGCGATCACAATCCTGATAATCCGCGCTAAACTTTTGTGAAATAAAAAAACAATCAAAACATTCCTGGTAATTTTTGCCGTAGATTTAAATCGTCATTTAGCTAAAGTATGATGCACCTTCGTTTCTTCTTAATTCTTGGTCTTGCCTTTATTGTCAACACCTCGTTTTATACCACAAAAAGCAAGAGCGCATATTATATAGTGATAGACAAAAGCGATTATGAATTAAATGTGTACGATGCCCAAGGATGGCTGGTTGCTTATCCTGTTGTTTTTGGCAACAATGACCAGGCCGATAAAATGGTGCAGGGCGACCGTAAAACTCCGGAAGGCACCTTTACTATTGCAAATAAAAGAATTCACAACAAATGGTGCCGGTATATGGGTCTTGATTATCCTACCGTTACTGATATCAATAAATTTAACCAGCGTAAACAGCAAGGCATAATCCCTGCTAACGCAAGGCTTGGCGCCGGTATCGGCATACATGGCACATGGCCGCATGAAGAGAATGCGGTAGACGAATATCAAAACTGGACGGAAGGCTGCATTAGTCTAAAAAACGAGCATGTAAAGCAGTTGTTTGATATGGTGACGATAGGTACAAGAGTAACTATTCAGAAGTAGCGTTTATTGATCCTGCCTTTATATCGTGCTTCGCAATGACGACGAAATTTACATAATCCATTCCGCACCAAAATAACTATGTAAGGCTTTGGGCAACATTATTCCTTCACCTGCCTGGTTGTTTTCAAGCAATGCAGCAACAACTCTTGGTAAGGCTAACGAGCTTCCGTTTAAGCTATGGGTAAGTTGCATTTTACCTTCACCGTCTTTAAAACGGCATTTTAAGCGATTGGTTTGAAAACTTTCAAAATTACTTACACTGCTTACTTCGAGCCAGCGGTTTTGAGCCGCACTGAATACTTCAAAGTCATACGTAAGCGCACTGGTAAAACCCATATCTCCTCCGCACAAAAGTAAAATGCGGTAAGGCAGGTCAAGACTTTGCAATAATTTTTCTACATGCGCCACCATTTCATCCAAAACTTCATAGCTTTTATCAGGGTGAACAATCTGGATGATTTCTACTTTTTCAAACTGGTGCAGACGGTTGAGCCCACGTACGTCTTTGCCGTAGCTGCCGGCCTCTCTTCTAAAGCAGGGAGAATAAGCGGTCATTTTTACCGGCAGGTCAGCTTCTTTTAAAATGGTATCACGGTACACATTTGTTACCGGCACTTCTGCAGTCGGTATCATGTAAAAATTGTCAGCTGCAATGTAATACATCTGGCCTTCCTTATCAGGCAGTTGCCCCGTGGCGTAGGCGCTGTCTTCATTTACCATAAATGGCGGCAAATATTCAAGATAACCTGCTTCAGTATTGAAATCTAAAAAATACTGCACCAGCGCTCTTTGCAACCTTGCACCTTTGCCAATATACACAGGAAAACCGCTGCCTGTTATTTTGGTTCCCAACTCAAAGTCTATCAGCTTGTATTTTGTTGCCACTTCCCAATGGGGTGCTGCACCTGCTGCAAGAGTTGGTCTTAGGCCACCTTCTCTTATTACTACGTTGTCTTCGGGCGTTTTACCTTTCGCCACTTTTAGTGACGGTAGATTGGGAATTAAATATAATTTTGATTTTATTTCAGTTTCCAGCCTGTTTACTTCAGCCTCCCAAAAAGGAATCTCTGCCGTATATTTTTTTAAAATTTCTTTTTCTGCGTCTGCTTCCAGCTTTTTGCCTGACTTCATTAAAACGCCAATTTCTTTGCTCGCTGTGTTTCTTTTACTTAGTCTTTGCTCAAGCCCGAGCACCAACTTTTTTCTCTCATCATCCAAAGCTATTATTTCATCAACCAAATGTGTTTGTAAGAAGTTTTTTATAGCCAGTCTTTCAAGCACTGTTTCCCTGTTTTGACGAATGTAATTTACCTGAAGCATAATTCCGGAATTTGCGACAAAGATAACAGTTGAAGTTTTTGCAGTATTAGCAAAAAGTAAAAGAATACTTTCTTTTTAGAGATCGTGTTTTTTATTAAAATATTCATTATTGATTATCTTATATATCCGCCTTTAATCTACTCCTTCCATTTCAAAAAAAATTATCAGGAAAAAAAATTAACGAACGTTTGTTAGTTTAAAAAAAAGTTGTTTATTTGTGTCTGTTTAAAACAATCGCCTCTAACGATTTGCTTGCTATAGATTATTTTGCCGGATGATAAACATTTTATGATTTTTGCCATTTTTGAAATTCCCGCAAATTGGGGATAGATCGCGCCTCTAACGATTGCTGCCTAAGCTGTATGAATTTTTCCGCTCATATTGCTTGTGAAAAGGAAAAATGTAAAACTTAAAAAAGCATGATGTTTTACGTCATGCTTTTTTATTTATTAATTGTCATTTATCCTGTAAAACTCTTTGCTGAATGCAATGACAGAGTTTTGGCTAAAGCCGATACGTAAATCATCTATTCATCCACGACCTGAAGGTCATGGCTATTTTAACAACACTATTATTTGCAGAACTAAGATCATTCATGTAAAAAACTCCTTCTTGTTTACCTCTGCTTTTTTTAAAATTTCTACTTTTTTTCAAAAAATACTTATAAACATTTACCGGAATAATATTACTTGTACTGATCACTTTTTAAACTTTTCTTTAGCTCACGGGTTTACCTTTGCAAATTATTTTGTTATATGGCAAAGAGAGGAATTGTTTTAATGAATTTAGGTTCGCCTGACTCTACAGAGGTAAAAGATGTCAGAAAATACCTGATGGAGTTTTTGATGGATGAAAGAGTAATTGATTATCCTTATATTTTAAGGTTGCTTCTTATAGGCGGCATTATCGTTCCTTTTCGTGCGTCTAAGTCTGCCGAAGCGTATAAACGTGTGTGGACCAAAGACGGCTCACCGCTTATTGTGCTTACCAGGCAATTACAAGAGGCTTTACAAACCAGGGTAGAAGAACCTGTAGAAATGTCAATGCGATATGGCAACCCCACTATGGAACAGGCATTTGATCAGTTAATACAAAGAGCGCCCGGCCTGGAAGAAGTGGTAGCAATTCCTCTGTACCCGCATTATGCCATGTCTTCTTACGAGACAGCGGTAGAGCATGCAAAGGCGGTGCATAAGAAGAAAAAGTATCCTTTTTCTTTGTCTTTTATAAAACCTTTTTATGAGGAGTCTAATTATATTCATGCACTTACAGAAAGCATAAAACCTTACCTGCAGCAGGAATATGACCAGGTGCTTTTCAGCTATCATGGCTTGCCGCAGCGGCACATGACAAAAGCAGACCCAACAAAGAGCCATTGTTTGAAAGTTGAAAACTGTTGTGAAGTGCCTTCTCCCGCACATGCTACCTGCTACCGGCACCAATGCTGGACGACGACACAATTATTAGCAGCAAATTTGAACATACCTGCGAATAAGGTTGGCTTTTCTTTTCAGTCGAGGTTAGGGCGTGAAGAATGGCTGAAACCATACACAGCATTACGATTAACGGAATTACCGAAAGAAGGAGTGAAAAAGCTTGTTATTCTTTGTCCGGCATTTGTAAGCGACTGCCTCGAAACTTTGGAAGAAATAGCAATGGAAGGCAAAGAATCTTTTCTGCATGCAGGAGGTGAAAGTTTTACTGTAATTCCCTGTCTGAATATTCATCCTTTGTGGGTACAATCGCTGGCAGCCTGGGTAAAAGATTTTGCTGAAGGGAAAAAAGAAATGTTATTGAAAGAAGCATGATTACAGCAGGAACGAATATTACCAGAGCCGTCTCCGGATGAAAACGGAGTCGCTGCAGATTGAAAAAGTAGGAATGTTTTTTTACAACTTTTACCTGTTAAGCTATAATGTACAATTACATAAAAGCCTTACATATTATTTTTGTTGTCACCTGGTTTAGCGGCATGTTTTATATGCCTCGCCTTTTTATATATAATACAGAAGCCAGAGAAAAGCCGGAAATGGTTCGTGCTGCTTTGCATGAGCAATTTAATACAATGATGAAGCGCTTGTGGTACGGCATCACCTGGCCATCGGCTGTACTTACCCTGATTTTTGGATTGACAATCATGTTTAAAGGCAGTTGGAACAGAGTTTTACTTGAGCCGGCAGGAAGATGGCTGCTGGTGAAATTGTGTTTTGTTTTAGGATTATATATCTACCACTTTACTCTTCATAAAATATTCAGGCAACAGTTGCAAGGCAACTTTAAATTCTCCTCACAGCAACTGAGGATATGGAATGAATTGGCGACGGTTTTCCTGGTTGCAATAGTACTGCTGGCGGTTGTAAAACAAAGCCTGAGTTTTTTATGGGGACTTGTTGGTTTAATTGTATTTGTTGTTTTATTAATGAGCGCAATAAAAGTGTACAAATTGATCAGAATGAAGAATAAATGAATATATTCTAAATATTTCATTTGACTGCTTATTAGTCAATATTTTCAACAACTGCAGTTGAAATGGCGGCAACAGCAGATAAGTATTTTTTTAAATATATTTTCTTCTGAAATTTCTTTTTCCTACCTTGTATCTTCTTCAGTAAGGGCGTTTCAACCAATTAATTAAAACAAGAATGAACTAAAATTATTCTGTCTGCGTTCTTGAATTAATTTTTGCAGGTCTTTAAAAAGAGAAATCCAAACCTGAAAACCTCCATTAAACCTTGCCTTATGCTTCTGCCTCAACACTTATTGCTGACATTAATAAACAGATTTTTTATTTTCTTTTCAAAAAGATTTATTTTAATACCTGTTTTATTGCTGGTTCTGGTCTTACCAGCCCGAAGCCAAATCTTGCCAAAAGGATTTAACCAGGTGCTTGTGGCAAATGGTATAAGTAATCCTACGGTAATGGCGTTTGCCCCTGACGGACGTCTTTTTATTGCGCAACAAACAGGCGCATTAAGAATTATTAAAAACGGAGTTTTATTGTCTAAACCATTTATTACGCTCAGGGTAAATTCGAGAGGTGAACGCGGTCTTATCGGCATTGCTTTTGACCCTGCTTTCAGCACTAACAAGCATATATTTTTATATTATACTGACAGCTCAGGCTCTAATAATCGCATCAGCCGTTTTACTGCCAATGGAGATGTTGCAGTGCCCGGAAGTGAAGTTGTGGTGTTAAATTTAAGCCCTCTCAGCACTGCAACCAATCATAATGGCGGTAATATGCTTTTTGGCAAAGACGGAAAGTTGTATGTTGGTATTGGTGATAATGCCTATTCTGCTAATGCCCAAAACCTGAATACTTATCTCGGAAAAGTTCTTCGTATCAACTCGGACGGCAGCGTGCCTGCAGGCAATCCTTTTACCACCGGCTCTGAGCAACGCAGGAGAATATGGGAATACGGATTAAGAAATCCATACACTTTATCGGCACAGCCGGTAACAGGCAGAATCTTTGTAAATGATGTTGGCCAAAATACATGGGAAGAAGTAAACGACTGCACAACCGGCGGACACAATTATGGGTGGCCGCTGGCGGAAGGAATGGATACAAACTCAAAATTTACCAACCCTGTTTATACCTATAAGCATGGAGATGGAATCGGTTTAGGTTGTGCCATAACAGGCGGAACTTTTTTTAATCCGTCTAAAACAAATTATCCTGCCTCCGACACAGGAAAATATTTTTTTCTTGATTACTGCGGCAGTTGGATTGATATGATTTCTTTTACAAACACTCCCGCAACCCGCAGCAATTTTGCTTCTTCTATCGCGGGTTCTCCCGTTGGCATGGCTGCAGGCCCTGACGGAAATCTTTATTTTCTTTCCCGCGCCGCAAATGCTGTTTATAAGATAGCCTACACCACTTCCAGTGCGCCTGTCATAGACGAACAACCTGCAAGCATTACTGTCTCAAAAGGAAATGCAGCAACTTTTTACGTTAAAGCAAGCAATACAGATTCATTAAAATATCAATGGAGAAAGAATGGTATTAACATAAGCGGCGCTATCAATGCAACGTACAGAATTGCAACAACAAATTATGCCGACTCAGGCATATACTCCGTTGTTGTCAGCAATAGTACGGCAAGTGTTACCAGCCATAATGCCATACTTAAAGTTACTGCCCCCAATCAAACGCCGGTTGCTACCATAAAAACCCCGGTAAAGGGAGCAACGTATGCTGCCGGAAATAAAATATATTTTTCAGGAAGCGCAACAGACGCTGAAGACGGAACATTACCAGCTTCTGCATTTACCTGGTTCGTCTTATTTCACCATGATGCGCACACGCATCCCGGCCCTTCTGTTCCTTCCGGCGTCACCAGCGGTTCGTTTACCATTCCTGACGTTGGTGAGACTTCTGGAAATGTATTTTACCGGTTGTATCTGGCAGTTACTGACTCAAAAGGCGCGAAGGATACTTCTTTCACCGACATATTACCCCGAAAATCTTCAATAACTATTAACACCAATCCTGCAAATTTGCGGATAACATTAGACGGACAACCTTTTACTGCGCCGCTCACGGTGACAAGTGTCGAAGGAATGAAACGAACAATCGGAGCGGTAACTCCGCAAGGCAATTATACATTCAGCAACTGGAGCAATGGCGGGGACACAATACAAACTATTGCAACGCCTGTCGACGATGTTACCTACACAGCTAATTTTTCTAAAACAATAACAGATACAATTACACCCGTGGCTGATGCCTTTGTGCGCGCAGGCATACATGCAGACTCAAATTTTGGAACCAGCACTATTTTGTATTCCAAGAAATCACCTGCAGCTGACTTTGAGCGGGAAGTATACATGAGGTTTGATATATCATCTTTTACTGCTGATGTTTCTTCTGCTGTTCTTCGTTTGTATGGTGCATTAAACACTGCACAAGACCCGTCTGTACTAATAGAAGTTCATAATGTATCTGACCTTACCTGGCCTGAAGCTACTATAACATGGAATAATAAACCGCCGGACGATACTGCTAACCTTGCCACTAAAACGATCGCAGGCACCGCCCGTAAATATTATGACTGGAACTTAACTGCACAAATAAAAAATTTAAAAAAGACAGGGGTAAAATTTGTAACACTTAAGCTTACAAATGCTGAAATAACATTAAGCCGTGCAGAATTTAACTCAAAAGAAGCAAAAGGCAATAAACCACAACTGGTCGTTACTTATTCTTCTTCTGCAGCTAATAAACAAAACAACCGGCTTATTACCACAAATGAGCATTTTAATGATGAGGCAAACTTTTCAATTTTCCCTAATCCTGCAAAAAACATTTTTACTGTACTTTTTAAAAATTATGCGAAAGCTTCTGCAATTAAAATATTTGATATGAACGGCAGGCTGGTAAAAGACATTGCAGTAACCAACAGTAAAGTACAACGGGTATATGCAGGAGATTTGGAAAAGGGTGTTTATTTGGCTGCTGTCAGAAATGGGGGAAAATTAATTACAAAGAAATTAATTATAGAAAAATAACTATTTTGCCGTGCAATAAGAAATATGAAAAATACATCAGTATCTAAAAAAATTTCGATAACATCCGCTTTATTTTGTTTTTTACTATGCAATAATTTATTAGCGCAACAGCACGAGCTTATAAAAAAATGGGAAACAGATTCTGTGCTGAAAGTACCGGAGTCAGTTTTATTGGATGCACGGAACAACGTTTTATATGTATCCAACATTGACGGTAAAGAACCGTGGGGAAAAGACGGAAAAGGTTCAATCGGAAAAGTCGGAACGGATGGAAAAATTATAGCCATTGACTGGGTAACAGGGCTGAATGCGCCAAAGGGAATGGGACTTTTTAACAACAAATTGTTTGCAGCAGATATAGACCGGGTAGTTGTAATTGATATAAATAAGGGAGCTGTTATACAGACAATACCTGTTGACGATGCGCAAGGTTTAAATGATATTACCGTTGACAAAAAAGGTATTGTATACGTATCTGATTCAAAGACAAAAAAAGTTCACAGGATAGAAAATGGTGCTGCAGCTGTATGGATAGAAAACCTGCAGGAACCAAACGGAGTACTGTCATATAAAGATGATTTGTATGTGCTCGACAACGGAGGAATGTATAAGGTGCAGAAAGATAAAAGCCTTGTGAAAATTGCAGATGGAATGGAAGGCGGCACGGATGGCATTGAAAATGTAACCGGTAAAGATTTTATCGTCTCCTGTTGGGCAGGATCAATTTGGTATGTAAAGGCTGACGGCAGCAAAGAGCATCTTCTTGATACAAGAAAGCAAAACATAAACTCTGCCGATATTGGTTATGATGCTAAAAACCGTATCGTGTATGTGCCTACTTTCTGGAAAAACAGTGTGGTGGCGTATCAATTGAAATAACAGTAATTGAAAAGGATAAACTTTGAAAAGTGAAAAGTGACGTAAATAAAAAAACACCGCATTGATGCAGTGTTTTTTTATTTAATGGCGCAAAGTTCAATATTACTATTTCTGAGTGCTTGAGCTTGTGCCTTTGGCTGTACCTGATGCACTTGTTTTAGCAGCCATTTTGTGATGGTGCTTTTTGCCGTGATGCATCTTACCTGAATGTTTGGCAGTGCTTGAGTCCTGTTTAGCACTTTGTGCCATTGTTGTTCCAGCTACTGCAAGAAGCATAAAAGCTCCTAAGATTACCTTTTTCATAATTGTACTATTTGTTGTGTTTAAAAAAATTGACTTGTTAAAAATTCCGGTATTTCATACAGATATTTACTTAAAAACATTGCTGGCTATCCTGACTATTCAATAAAAATCTATGCTTTTTTATTAGCTTTATAACGCCTGTCAGGAGTTCCGTCTTTCTTTAATCTGGCCGAAGCGGAAGGCTTTTTTACCGGTTCTTTTGCTGACGATTTTATATCTTTAACAGCTGATTTTACATCGGATTTGGTTTGTACCGCTTCAGATTTAACAGAAGATGTTTTGTGTGCTGCCTGCTTTTCGGCTTTTTTTGTTGTTGTTGTCTGGGCAAAGGAGAAGCTTAAAAAGCTCATCATCATCGCTACTCCTAAAAGTGCTTTTTTCATTGTTTTATAATTAATTTGTTTTTTTTATTTACTTGTCAAAAGTATTTACCATTTCAGCGCCTGCAGTTGCGTTAACCAGCTTTTAACCAACGTTAACCGGTAGTTAGAAAAACGAGGGAAATCAGCTTTACGTTCTGGTTGTTGACTTATTTTTATTTTATTGCAGTTAACCATCGTTTAACCTTCCGGCAGGTTATAATTACCTATATAATTTTCATCTTTGTGTAAATATTATAAACCGGTATTACATGCGGTCTGCCACACTCAGATGGATTATTTTAATAACAACCCTTGCAATCGGTTTGCTGGTGGCAGCTCAATTATTCTGGCTCAATAAAATTTATAATTATGAGCAAAAAGAGTTTAGCACCAGCGTTGTAAAAAGTATACAGGGAGTATACGAAGACCTTGAATTAACGACTTCTGCAACAACGCACTTACAAAAACTGATAGAGCAACCTGATGCAAATACATTTCTTTTTAAAATAGACAGCATCCCTGGTAAAAAAATGCTGTTGGATAACTTATTGGATAATTTAGAAGATTTCCAGGTTTTTGCGGATTGTAAAGTAGCATTGTACGAACCTCGCACAGATGCTTATTTGTATGAGATGTATTTGCCTTCTGCAGATACAAAACATCCTGCAAACAGTGGTATCAGCTTAAAGCCATACAAAAAAAAGTATGCTTATGTACATCTGTATTTCCCCCATCGCAACCAATATATCTTAAATTCGATGATTTGGTGGATTGTGTCCGGAATTCTTTTATTATTAGTTTTAATTGCATTAAGCCTGAGCATATTTTACTTGTACCGGCAAAAATTTTTGAATGAAATACAAAACGATTTTATTCAAAATGTGACCCACGAATTTCAAACGCCTCTGACCACATTAACCGTAGGGCTTGATGCTATAGCCAAACCTTCCGTAACAGAGCATTCTCAAAAGCTTGAAAAATATATTAAATTAATGCAGGCCCAGACGGTATACCTGAAGCATCATATTGAAAACCTGATGAAAGTATTAAAAGCAGAATCAGGCGGATTGGTTATGGATAAAAGTGAAGTAGTGCCCAACGATCTTATCGAAAAAGCGCTGATCCAGCTTACGCCGGTAATAGAAGAAAAAAATGCCATAATTGAGCTGGTGCCCGACAAAAAAAATACAGCTATACTCGCCGATGACAGCAGTTTGTTTGCAGCTATTGTAAACTTAATTTCCAACGCATTGAAATATGCTGAAGAACCGGTAATCCAAATTGAAACAAAAGTGATCAGCAACAGGTATTTTATTTCAATAAAAGACAATGGTGTGGGAATAGATGAAAAGTCGAAAAAAAAAATATTCAAAAAATTTTACCGTGTTCCCTCCGGAAATGTGCATAATGTAAAAGGCCTCGGACTGGGATTGTATTTTGTAAAAAAAGCAGCAGACGGGCACAAAGGAACGATAACTGTAAAAAGCGCTGCAGGCAAAGGCACAGAGTTTATAATTGAATTGCCAACACATTAAAACCAACTTTATGGCGGCCGCAAAAGCAACTATATTATTTGCCGAAGATGACAACAGTCTTGCATTTATGGTAAAAGATGCATTGGAAGAGGAAGGATACAAAGTTATTCATTGCGCAGACGGGCAAACAGCTATTGATACTTTTGACAAAGACAAATTCGACATTTGCCTGCTCGACATAATGATGCCTCACAAAGATGGCTACACTGTAGCAAAAAAAATAAGGCAGCAGTCAGATGTAATACCGGTACTTTTTTTAAGCACAAAAACACTGGAAGAAGATCGCCTGAAAGGTTATGATACCGGCGCAGATGATTATATAGCCAAACCATTCAGCATGCCTGAACTGCTGAAGAAAATAGAAGTTTTTTTAAGGAGAACAAAAAAGCTTCATTCAAATACAGCCAAAAATTTACTTATCAACACTATCCTGTTTTCTCCGGTTGATATGAAGATAACTACACCAAAGGAGACTTATAACATCACCACCAGGGAAAATGATTTATTAATGTTTTTGTATGAACATGCCAATAAAGTTTTAAAACGCGAAGAAGTATTGATAAATGTCTGGGGAAAAGATGATTTTTTTCTTGGAAGAAGTATGGACGTATATATAGCCCGGCTGCGAAAATACCTTAGGGCCGACCCTGCTGTAATGATTGAAACTATACATGGCATTGGTTTTCGATTTACAGTTCCTGAGCATACATAATCATAATTCCCAGTAATTGTATGTTAAATAGGAGCAGAAAAACCCTTCTATTTTAAACTTGTTTATTGTAAAAGGTCTAATTTTAACTCTAAATCTTTTTTATGCTAAAAGTGTTTTCGCTCATTCTTCCATCATTCTTTATATCCCTTTATATTTCTGCCCAAACTAAAATTCCTGTAGAGGAAGCGTCAAAACACGTGGGCGAGACTGTAACTGTTTGTGATAAGGTATATGAAACTGAGTTTATGGAGAAATCAAAACAAAAGCTTACTTTTCTAAAAATGGGCGGCGTTTATCCGATGCATAAAATAGATATTGTTATTAATTTCAGAGACCGCAAAAACTTTGGCGACAAGCCGGAAGCTTATTACCTCGACAAAGATGTGTGTATAACAGGGAAAGTGGTTGAGCTTAAAGGTAAACCACAGATAATTATCAGCAAGCCGGCAGACATACAAATAGGAGCGGAGTAAGATGTTGGGTTACTATTTATTTGTTTTAAAAAAAATTTTCTTTGCATAAACTTTTATGCTGTTTTATTGTAATAATATTTGAACTATTAAAAAATTAATTTATGAGCTTAGCAAACCCCCAAACCCAACAATCTGATAAAGATAAACAAACAGCAGACAAACCAATAAGAGACGCACAGAGGGAAGAAACAAACAAAACCGATCCTCAGCTTACAGAATTAAAAGGTTTTTTTAATTCTAAAGAGCCGCTTGAAGAGGAAGGAACACTTAATCCTCTTACCGGCAACAAGCAGGAAAACAAAGAGTAAATATCGCCTTCTGCTCTTTTTAAGGTTGAGATTTACGCTGCATTTTCCCTGTTATACTTATTTCTATATTCTGCGGGGGAAAGACCGGTGATTCGCTTAAAAGTACCGCGAAAAGCTTTCGGATCTGTATATCCAACTTTATACATAGCGTCATTTACATTCTCCCGGGTTGACTCGAGGCTTAGTTTTGCAGCCTCTATTTTTACCCGTTGTATGTATTCTGTTACTGTATTGCAGGTCGCTTTTTTAAATCGGCGTTCAAAGTTTCTGCGACCGACTGCTAACATAGACGTCAATTGGTTTACCGTTATTTTCTCCTGAAAATTCTTCTCAATAAACTCCTGCGCTTTTTTTACTGACTCATCATCATGCTCCTTTTGTCCCTGGAAAATGGTGAATGACAACTGGCTGTCCCGGTCTAATTCTATTGCAAATACTTTCGCAGACAGAACCGCTATATCGCGTCCCGCATATTTTTCAATCAGGTATAAAATAAGGTTGAGATAAGAAAAAGCGCCGCCGCTCGAATAAATACCTTTTTCATCTGTAATGATTTTCTCCGTTACCAGGTTTACATCAGGAAACATAGTTCTGAAAGCATTTTCAGCCATCCAGTGCGTTGCACATTTTCTCCCTTTCAGCAAGCCGGTTGACGCCAGTAAGAAAGCGCCCAAACAAAGGCTTGCAACTTCTGCCCCGCCTTTATATTGCTGTATTATCCACGGAATAAACGCTTTATTTTTCTCCACGGCCTGCTCTATATCTCCATCAAGCGCAGGTATAATTATCAAATCAGTCTTTTTTACATCGTCTAATATGACGTCGGTATTAGCGGTGAATAAGCCTCCGGTCAGCAGTGTTTCTTTCGAAAGACCTACTAACTGCACTTTAAAAAGCGGCGGCACTCCTTTAGCTTTAAAAAACTCATTTACCTGTGAAAACAATTGGCGTGAGCCTTCGAGGCTTCCTAATATGGCCCCCTGTGGAACGAGGATAGAAATATGTTTCATGCCTCAAATTTAGGTAAAAAAATTGTCGTAGTCAACCCCTTATAATGCCGTAACCGCACCCTGCTAAAATTAAATATTGACTGTATGTTTGTATTGTAAAAATAAGATGTATGACAAAATATAGTCTTGAAAACGACATAAAAGTATTTGGTGTTGAAGTGAAAAGTTTTCCCGAAGGTATCGGAGATGCTTTTGATAAAATGGCAAATATGATTTCGGGAGGATTTGACCGTTCCTATTATGGCCTCAGCAGAATGACCGCAAAAGGTGTTATTTATAAAGCTGCCGCAGAAGAAAAGTTTGAAGGTGAAGCAGAAAAATATGATTGTGAACGGTACATTATAGAAAAAGGTGAATACCTGATGACACCGTTAAAAGACTGGCGGAGCAAAACAGATTTAATAAAAGACATTTTTCATGAATTAATGATGGATACCCGGGTTGACCAAAATAGGGAATGCATCGAATGGTATAAAGATGATAACGAAATGCTTTGTATGATAAAAACAGCTGGTACAAAAAACAGTGACGTTATTTAAGTTACCTGTTCTTATCATTTGCTTTCTTAAAAAACCTTTTAAAAATAGAAAAATATGTTCAGACACACAAAAGCATTCAGCGGATTTTCGGTAAATGATTTGCAAAAGGCAAAAACATTTTATAGTGAAGTTTTAGGGTTGGAGGTAAGCGACAACCCGATGGGACTTATAGAACTGCATATAGAAGGCAGCAATAATATTATCATTTATCCAAAACCAAATCACACTCCCGCAACTTTTACTATTTTGAATTTCCCTGTAAATAATATTGATTTGGCTGTGGATCAGCTAACGCAGAAAGGAGTTTTATTCGAACAATATGAAAGCCCGGTAAAAACAGATGAAAAAGGCATTTGCCGAAGCGAAAAAGGCCCAAACGTAGCATGGTTCAAAGACCCGGCAGGAAACATTTTATCGGTTATAGAACAAAAATAATTAATGATTGCTTTTTTTATAAAAACATAAATCAGGATAATAATTATGGCAACAGAAATTTTTTATGAGCTACAGGAAACATCCGACGAGCTATTCAGGCTTCTTGCTTCATTTAACCAGGAAAAAATCAATTCGGTTCCGTTTCAAAATAGCTGGACTCCGGCACAGATTGCGGAGCATGTTAAAAGGTCAAACAAGAGTATTACCCTGGCATTGAGCATCGAAGGCAAAACACCAAAAAGAGATCCGGGCGAAGGAATACATAAATTGAAAGCTATGTTTTTAGATTTTACCGTCAAATTTCAGTCGCCTGAATTTATTTTGCCAACACAGGATTATTATCAAAAGGAAATACTTCTGAAAGAACTTAAAAAATCAACTGCACGTTTGCACGAATTGGCCGGCGAGGTAAATTTATCTGAAGAAATAAGCCTGCACCCTTTCGGCGAAATAACAAAGCTTGAATTGCTTCATTTTGTGTTGTATCATACCCAAAGGCACATTCATCAGGTTAAAAATATATTTCTGATAAAAGAAAAAGATTTTGCCTGAAATTATTAATCAATCAATTTCATAAAAACAAATAACATGACACAAATCAATGCTTACGTAGGGTTTAACGGAAAATGCCGTGAGGCTATGACTTTTTACAAAGAATGTTTAGGCGGAGAACTAAGTTTTAACACAGTTGCAGACACACCTTTTGCTGCCCAATGCCCGCAAGAAATGCAAAATAATATAATGCACTCGACGCTTACAAAAGACAGCATGCTGCTGATGGGTACCGATATGACAGGACCGGATTTGACGGGGCCCGACAGATATATCCAGGGAAATAATATTGCGCTTTCGCTAAACTGCAGCACAGAAGAAGAAATTAATACTTTCTTCTCAAATCTTGCAGAAGGCGGTAAAATTACAGACCCCTTAAAAGTGCAGTTCTGGGGAGCAACATTTGGTGTTATTAAAGATAAGTTTGGGATAACATGGATGCTCAACTACGATAAAAACCAACAATAATTTCTAAAACACAAAAATTAAAAACTATGAACGAAATGACATTGAATCCGGCAATTTCAAATACAACAATTTCGGGTAAAAAACTAAAAAGAGACAAAATTATTTACTGGATTTCAACAGGTATTTTAGCGTTATTTATTTTACCCGGAATTTTTTTTCTAAATAGTTCGATGGCGATTGAAGGAACAAAACACCTCGGCATGCCTTATTGGTTTCATGTAGAATTAGGCATCGGAAAATTTATCGGGGGGCTTATTTTAATATTGCCAATGGTGCCTCTTCGCATAAAAGAATGGGCTTATGTTGCGTTTGGTATAGATATTATTTCTGCAACAATCGGCCACCTTGCAGTTGACGGCTTCACATTAGGCTCACTGGAGCCGTTGATTTTTCTCCTGGTTCTTGTTGTTTCTTATGTGTATTATCATAAGATTAAAATGCAATAATTTATCTTCTTATCACAATTGTTCTCCTCGCTGTCAAAATACCAAAAGCAGAATATTTACTGTAAAAAATCATTAACAATACAGCTAAAAATTTGACAACAAGTCCGGTCAGTTTTGAAGGTATTCCAGGAGAATTACAATTTTTAAATGATTGAGCTTTTAAACAAAAAACAAAACATATATGGAAAAGTTACAATTTTCAACAAATATTAATGCGCCAAAAGAAAAAGTATGGAAAACGCTTTGGGAAGACGATAGTTATCGTAAATGGACAAGTGTTTTCAGTGCGGGATCTTATGCAGACACCGATTGGAAGGAAGGCAGCAGAGTACTGTTTCTTGATGGTAAAGGCGACGGAATGGTAAGTAAGATTGAGACAATACGACCCAATGAATTCATGTCTTTTAAACACCTTGGAGAAGTAAAAAAGGGCACAGAAGACACCGAAAGCGATAAAGTGAAAGGATGGGCGGGCGCAATGGAAAACTATACACTTAAAGAAGCGGATGGCCTTACGGAATTATTAGTTGTGATGGACATGAATGAAGAGTATAAAGAGATGTTTATGAAAATGTTTCCCAGGGCGCTTGAACAGGTAAAAGTATTATCAGAAAATAGTAATAAACCGCAATTTACTTCTCAGGTGTAATACTATAGTGACCTGCCAACTTGAAACTAATTGCAAGAAATTAACTTTGACAAATTATAAGAGCAGCTATTTTAATAATGCTGGCAGCGTCGGTAATTTGAAGCTGTAATAATTCTGACAACAAAATAATGACAACTCAATCTTCTACCAACAACGAAACCAAATTAGACAGTACAAACGGCTATGCTTCGGTTAACGGACTTAAAATGTATTATGAAATTCATGGAACAGGTACACCGTTAGTTTTAATTCATGGAGGTGGCTCTACCATTTACACAACTTTCGGACGGGTATTACATGACTTTGCAAAAACCCATAAAGTAATAGCGGTTGAGATGCAGGCACATGGCTACACTGCAGACATTGACAGACCTTTAAGTTTTCAACAAGATGCGGACGACATCGCATCATTGTTGAAGCAACTAAACATTGACAAAGCCAACATTTTTGGTTTCAGTAACGGAGCAAGCACTACACTTCAGTTCGCTATCAGACACCCTAAAATGACGAACAAAATAATTATAGCCTCTACTTTTTATAAAAAGGCAGGTGCTCGTGATTGGTTTTGGGATATGATGTCCAAACCAACCTTTGAAGGTATGCCCCAACAATATAAGGATGCTTTTTTGAAAATTAACCCTGACACAAACGCACTTCACAGAATGTATGAAAGGGACGTAGCAAGGATGCAGTCTTTCCCTGACATTTCAGACGAGCAAATGAAATCAATCAAAGCACCGGCATTCATTATCATTGGCGACAGAGATGTTACGACTGCTGAACATGCAGGTGAAATGCACCGTTTAATTTCAAATTCACGACTTGCAATTATTCCAGGCGGACATGGCGAGTATATTGGGGAATTGACAACACCACAGGACAGTACTTTAATTGCAGCGACAGTTTCAATGATTAGCAAGTTTCTTCGAGAACCGATCAGCAAAATAGAACATTGAACAAACTTGACTGTAACTATGGATAGACTGATTGCCAGTGGGCAAACGAACTGAAATCATACATTAAACCCAAACAAAAAGACTCGCAAATGCAAAGTCTCCCAAAAGTAACAGCAGAAACGATTGTAAATGACTCTATAGAAAAAGTATGGGAATTCTGGACAGAACCGGCACATATAAAAAAGTGGAACAACATATCTGAAGACTGGCATACGCCAAAAGCAGAAAATGATGTAAGAATTGGGGGAAAATTGGTTCTAAGAATGGAAGCTAAAGATGGCAGGGATGGGTTTGATTATGAAGGAACTTATGATGATATTTTGACTAATGAAAAAATTAGTTACACAACGAATGATGGAAGAAAAGTAACAAATTCATTTACGGAAACTGAAAAAGGTACAAAAGTCTTAGAGGTATTTGAAATTCAAAACGCAGATGATCCGGAATTTCATCGTTCATTTTGCCAGGCAATTTTGGACAGCTTTAAGGCTTATGTTGAAAACTCAGATAATAATCAATAAGAATTTATTGTTGGATTAGCAGGTACGTATACGAACACACCACTAACAGGGTTTTATCAAAAGAACAAAAGAAATTATATTGTTAACTGAACAGCCAGCCGCTTCAATTCAATTTCGGCAACTTTTGCTGAATAGGCTAAATTTATAAGACGATAGCCTGCTTCTACAAAACTTCTTTGCGCTTCGCGCACCTCGAGTATTGTAGCCTGCGACAGTTGGAATCGCTGAAGCGTTAATTGTAAAAGGTCGTTGGCAAGCTTATTATTTTCACGCTCGGTCTGCAGTTGCTGCAAGCCGTTTTGATACGCCTGCCACGATTTTACGGCAGATGTTTCCAAATTATTAAGAAGTATTTTATGTGTTGAAACTGCATTTCTTGTATCTATTTCAGCTACCCGTTGCTGTCTTTTATATAATCCGCCATTAAAAATGGGTATTGCCACACCAACACCGACAAAAGGCCCATAATTCTGGTTAAATAAAACATTGCCTGCGCCGCTTTGATTACGTGTGAAATTAAAACCGCCGTTTAATGATACCGACGGATAACGTTGTGCACCCACTTCTTTTACTATCCATTTATTTACCGTGATTTGCTGGGCAGCAGATAACAATTCAGGGTTATTTGTAAGACCTTCTTTTACAGAGGCAAAATGTATTGTACTGTCAACGATAATGGTATCACTGATGGCAAAAGCGCTGTCAGGTTTTTGGGTTAGTAAATTCATTAGATCTGCTTTTGCCTCCATTAATACAAGCTGTTGCAATTGCAGCTCCTGACGGCTGGCGTTTAAATCAATCTGGGCCTGGTATGTATCTGCGTTATTTGCCAGGCCAACGCTTCTTCTTGCGTCTACTATTTCTTTTCTTTTGAGAGTTACATCAATAGATTGCTGTATTGTCCTGGTATAACTTTCCTGGCGTACTATATCATAATATTTAACCATTACATCTGAGATCGTATTTTGAACCTGCACATTTACTAGTTGTGCACTTTGTCTCTGCAATGCAGCTAACCGGTTTTTAGAGGCTAAAACGCGAAAACCATTAAAAAGTAAATAGCTGCCGCTCACGCCTGCTACCACTGCGTTGTTAGAAGTACCCGTTCGCTTTATGTTAGTGCCGCTGTTTAGCTTTTGGTTTAAATTGGTCAGAGACTGGTTGTCTGAAAGATTGGCATTCACTTCCGGCAGCCCTCCTGCAACACTTATGTGATTATTGATGTGGCTTGCTTCAGCATTATTTCTTTCTATTTGTATATTAAGGCTGTTTTTAAGTGCTATGTTAACCGCTTCCTCCAGCGTAAGTACCTGTGCTTTTAACTGTGATGTTGCAAGCATAAAAATCATTATTCCTACAATTCTATTCATCTTGTTTTTTTATGAAACGGAGCAATAATTAAAAGCTTCTTATGCTTCTGATATGGTAAAAGGTTTCTTTTCTGTTTTTACAGTTTCTGACCCGTTTTCATGATTTACTCCGTTTTGTTTATTTACCTCGTCATATTCTTTATTTGCATCTTTTTTATGTTTTCCTGAAATAAAGGTGTAAACGGCAGGTATAACCAGCAAGGTTAATATCAATGAAAATATAATTCCGCCAACGATAACGATACCTAACGGTACGCGGCTGGTAGACGCTGCGCCAAGACTTAATGCAATAGGCAACGCACCCAACGAAGTTGCGAGGCTAGTCATAAGTATAGGTCGAAGACGCTGCTGCGCCGCCTCAATGACCGCTTCCAGCTTGTTCATTCCTTGCTCACGTTTTTGATTGGCAAATTCCACTATTAAAATGCCATTTTTTGTAACCAGCCCGATAAGCATAATCATTCCTATTTCAGAAAAAATATTAACGGTCTGGTTAAAAACCCAAAGGCTAAGCAAAGCGCCGGCGAGCGCAAGGGGCACAGTGATCATAATGGTAAAAGGGTCTGTAAAGCTCTCGAACTGCCCGGCCAATACAAGGTAAATAAGGCCTAATGCAAGAAAAAATGCAAAAGCAGTATTGGAAGAGCTTTCTACATAATCCCGCGCCGGCCCGCTTAGTGATGTTTGAAAGCTCTCATCAAGCACTTTTTTGCCAATTGCCTCCATCGCTTTTACGCCGTCACCGATTGTTTTACCTTCTGCAAGTGAAGCCGAGAAAGTAGCTGCTTTAAAACGGTTGTAATGAAAAAGCGTCGGCGGGCTGCTGGTTTCCTGCAGATTGACAACAGAAGACAAGGGAATATTTTCGCCGCGATTATTTTTTACATACAATCTTTCAATATCAATCGGCTTGTTCCGGTCTTCCCTTTCTACCTGGCCGATAACCTGGTATTGCTTTCCATTCATAATAAAATATGCAAGCCGCCGGCCGCTGAATGCTGCCTGCACTACGCTGGCTACATCTGTTGTAGACAAACCGAGGTCTCTTGCTTTTAGCCGGTCAACTCTTAATTCAAGCTCAGGCCTGTTAAATTTAAGGTTTACATCAACATTTTGAAAAGTTTTGTCTTTTCTTGCCTCTTCGAGAAATTTTGGAGTCGCTTCACGAAGTTTATCGAAATCAAGATTTTGAATATTAAACTGCACCGGCAGCGAACCACGCGAACCTAAACCTACGGAAATAGTTTGCTCTTCAACAGCAAATATTCTTGCATCATTAAATCTTACCAGTTTTTTATTCAGGTCTGCAGCTATTTCACTTTGACTCCGGCTGCGTTCTCCGGGTTCTGTCAGACCAATTCTTGCACTCGCTGCATTAGAGCCGCTTCCGCCAAAGCCGGGCGTAGCAACGAAAGTAAAATCTCTTTCGGGCACCGAGTCCTGTAAAAAACGTGTTACGTTTTCTGCTACCCCTTTTGTAAAAGTATAGCTCGAACCTTCGGGAGCAGTAAGATTTATACGAATGTTGCTTTTGTCTTCCAGCGGCGCCAGCTCATTTGGAATAGTGTTATACAAAAGATAGATGATTCCTCCGCAAATGGCTACTATTACCCAGGCAAGCCATCTTGCTTTCATAAAACCGGTTAATAACTTTTTATATCCATTTTCCATTCCCCTGAAAAATGGCTCTGTCTTCTCGTAAAATTTACCATGGCCGCTATTCTTTTTTGTAAGATAAACGTTTAAAACAGGTGTTATGGTAAGTGAAACAAAAGCTGAAATTAGCACCGCAGCAGCTACAACCACACCAAACTCACGAAAGAGACTGCCGGTAAAACCTTGCAAAAAGATTACGGGTAAAAAAACAACCGCGAGTGTTATGGAGGTTGAAATAACGGCAAAAAATATTTCCCTGCTTCCTTCCAGCGCAGCTTTTTTAACAGAAAGCCCTTCTTCAATCTTGCGAAAAATATTTTCGGTAACGACAATGCCATCATCTACCACGAGACCGGTTGCAAGCACAATTCCTAAAAGCGTTAATACATTTACAGAAAATCCTGCAATATACATCACAAAGAAAGTAGCTATCAGAGAAATAGGAATGTCAATCAGAGGCCGGATGGCAATAAGCCAGTTTCGGAAAAAGAAGAAAATAACCAACACGACCAGTCCGAAAGAGATCATTAATGTTTCTTCCACTTCTGTCAGAGATCGCCGTACGTTTTTCGTATTATCAATTAATACATGAAACTGGATGTCTGATTTATTTGTCCTTTGTATTTCATCAAGACGTTTATAAAACTCATTAGCTATATTAATGTAGTTTGCTCCCGGCTGGGGTATGACGGCAAGACCGACTGCATACACGCCATTATATTTCCAGCTCTGCTCCAGATTTTCTGCTGAGAGTTCAATTTTTGCAACATCACCCATTCTTACAATGCCGGCGCTGTCCGCCCTTATTATCAGGTTTTTAAATTGCTCTTCAGTAGTCAGTCTGCCTAATGTGCGAATGGTAAGTTCACTGTTATTACCATATATTTTACCTGCAGGTATTTCTACATTTTCTTTATCAAGCGCAGTTTGTATATCAGTGAATGCAACATTGTAAGTGTTTAATTTATCCGGCTGCAACCAGATTCGCATCGCGTATCTCTTTTGCCCGAAAATATTTACTGCACTTACTTCATCAATGGTTTGTACCTGTTGCTGCAGCACATTTTCGGCGTAATCACTCAGTTCCAGCAATCCTTTTGACGGGCTTTGTATTGCCAGCAAAATTATAAAGTCGCTGTTTGCGTCGGCTTTGCTTACAACCGGTGGCGCATCTACATCCTGCGGCAGGTTTCTTGCTGCCTGGCTTACTTTATCACGCACATCATTGGCTGCAGTTTCGAGGCTCACATCAAGGTTAAATTCTACATTTATCCGGCTTGCTCCCAACTGGCTCGACGAGGTAATTGACCTGATACCAGGAATTCCGTTAATTTGTTTTTCGAGCGGTTCTGTTATCTGGCTTTCTATCACGTCTGCATTGGCGCCGGTGTACGAGGTAGACACGCTTACATTTGGCGGATCAATAGCAGGATACTCGCGTACCGCTAAAAAAGTAAATCCCACTATGCCAAAAAGTATGATGACTACATTCATCACAGTTGCCAGCACCGGTCTTCTTAACGATAATTCAGATATATTCATTTAAATCTTACTACGGGGAAAATTAATAATAAAAGCACCATTTCATTATAAACATTATAGTTGGTATTTAATCAATGTTTGTTTAAATAATCAATATTCTATGAAGAATTCCAAATACTGAATGAAAAATTTTCAATACTTACCTATTTTTTGTATAACTTTTCTATTCTTTAAAACAATAGGTGAATGCTTTATTGACCATGAATCATTGATTACTGAACAATTCTCTCTTTAAAAAAAATTGCATAAATCCTTCACTGCTTATTGATTTAGTTCAGCCAGCTTTTTAACTGACCTCACTTTTACAGGGGCATCAGGTTTGGTAAACAGCACACCGCTTACAACAATAGAATCTCCTGCATTTATGCCGCTTGTTATTTCTACATTATTTGCCTGTCGCACGCCTGTCTCTACTTTTACAAATTTAGCTTTGCCTTTTACTACCGTTACCAGGGTTTTGTCTTTGTCTTCAGGTATTATGGCGCTTGCAGGTACCAATACGCTGTTTTTGTCTGTAGCCGCCTGTATGTACACCTTTACAAATGCTCCGGGGTTAGCCGTTCCGCCTTCTAACAGTGCGCGCACTAGTAAATTTCTTGTATTTGTATTGGCCTGCGGTTCTGTAGCTACTATAAGCGCTTTTTGTCTTGTATGGCTCGCAGCGTCTGCTTCTACATTTACGTAATCGCCTTTGCGTATAATGTTTCCGTATTCTTCCGGTACGGTAAAATCAACTTTTACCTTCTCAACCTGTTGTATGGTTGCAAGCACGCTTGCAGGTGTTACATAAGCGCCGGGACTTGCCTGGCGCAATCCGATAACGCCGTTGAAAGGCGCACGAAGAACTGTTTTGTCTATTTGCGCCTGCAATACATTTATATCTGCACCTAAACTGTTTACCTGGTTGAGCGCTACGTCATAATCTGCCTGGTTTATACCGCTTATCTGCAGCAACTTTGCATAGCGTCGTTCTGTGGTTTTTGCCAGGTCAAGCTGTACTTTCAGCTTACCCATTTGCGCACGAAGGTCTGCGTCATTTATCCTGGCTACTACCGTTCCTTTTGCTATGCGCTTTCCTTCGGGAATATTAAGATAGGTTAATCTTCCGCTTATTTCAGGATGCAATTCAACAAATTCGCTGGCGACGATTGTACCATTTGCCTCCACGATACTGGAGATAGATTGCGCAGCAGCAACAATTACGTCAACAACCACCGGACCATTATTTTTCTGCTTTGGTTCCTCTTTTTTACCCTTACATGAAGAAACAATTATGCTTGTAAATGCCGTTACTAAGAAAATAAGCTTCATAGGGGAAAGGCAAAATTTTGATATAAAATGATAAGAATAACGTACAATAAACAATGATAGTTTAATAACAGCAAAAGCAAGAAGCATTAAAAATATATGGTAACGTCAGATGACTAAGCAACTGCGATAAATACAGATAAGGTACAAATTGAAATAACGTAATAAATAACCTGTCAAAAAGCTTTATAAGCAAACCTATAATTCTTCACGGCTGGCTTTTTTCAGGAATTCTTTTTCTTCATCAGTCAAAGCTGCATAGCCCTTGTTATTTATTTTATCAAGCAGGTCATCTACACGTTGTTGGGTAACATGAGGCGTTTTTTTGAATGGCTTTTGGTTTGATTTATAAAACAGTTGCTTTGAAGGCGATTCCTGTATATGTTTCTTTTTGGGGTTAAAGAGGTCGTCTGTCCAGTTAACAACATCAGTCATCCACTGGCCCCAGTCATTGCCTTTTTGAAGTTGCCACACAAAAATATATCCCATCAATCCTCCGGCTATCAGAGCAGCAATATGCCCAAAGTTTCCTGATCCGGAAGTTCCTATTTCTAAAAAAACAAAAACAGCCGTCAGTACCCATAAGGGAATATTAATCATGGGAAAAATCCTGTATTGAGGAGCCAGGGCAGTGGTTGCAATGGCTAAGGCCATTAAAGCAGGGCCGGCGCCTGCGAGGGGAAAAACACTGTTTACGTTTTCCCTTAAAGAAGGAATTAGATTAACGGTTAAAAGAAAAAAAACAGAGCCTGCAAGGCCACCGTAAAGGTATACCGGTATTAGTTTTTTATTACCGGTAAGATCCTGGAAAATACGTCCGAAGCCCCATAACCAAAGCATATTGGTAATTAACTCCCAAATGCCATTATGAACAAATATGTAAGAAAGCAAGGCCCATGGGCGGGTTGCAAAAACCTGGGGCTGCGCTGGCAAAGAAAGCAAGTTAAGCACTTGTGCCTGAAAAACCTCTTCGGTGCTATTGTTAACGAGATAAACAATTTTGATGAAGCTTAAAAGAATAAAAATAATCACATTTACGATAATAAGCAAAACGAGAGCGTTTCCGTCTTGCCCAAGCAATATTTTTTTCCGGTTATTTTGCTGCAATAAGCTCATGATCTTATATATTTAAAACCCCACCTGTGAATTTAATAAAAGGTACGTCTATTTTTTTTATCCCACGTCAGCACTAATAAAAAACCTACCAAACCGCCTCCGATATGCGCCCAGTGAGCAATATTATCTCCCTGGTTTACTATACCTGAATAAATCTCATATCCGAAATACGCTAAACCAACCCATTTTGCTTTTATTGGAAATAAAAAATAAAAATACAGATTTGTATTAGGAAATAAATAAACAAAAGCTGCTAAAATACCAAATACTGCCCCGCTGGCTCCTATGGTGGCATTGCTTATTATAGCATTGGCAACTTCTGATATATATCCAATCAATCCATTCCTGCTGCCTGTATCGTCAGGATTTGCGAGATAATTTTGTAGTACAGAAGCGCCGGCCGGATCGTTATTTAACCCGAAACGGCCGAAAAAACCAGCGGCCTCATCAGGAGTAAGATGTTGTTTCAGCAGCATAAACTGGCTTAGCAGAGGATGATACTCATACCATAAAAATCCTAATTGTATTAATCCGGCGCCTATTCCGCATAAAAAATAAAAGGTTAAAAATTTTTTAGGACCCCAGATAGTCTCGAGAGGAGCGCCAAACATCCAGAGAGCAAACATATTTCCAAATAAGTGCATAAAACTGCCATGCAGAAAAAGATGTGTTACCAGTTGCCATGGCTGAAAAAGCGGAGACTGAACGTGGTGTAACCCAAGCAGGTTTTCCATATTTACAATGTTACCTGCCTTAAGCGTTTGCTGCGCAATAAAGACAAGAACATTGATAATCAACAAATTTTTAATAACTACAGGAAGGACTTCGAAACGGCTGGGTCTGATTTCACTCATAATTTTTGAAAATACTTTACAAAGTTAGGCGTCATAAGTTACGAATTTTTAATTGAACAACATTTTCAATATGCAAAGTATGCGGAAACATATCTACCGGCTGAACTTTAGCTACTCTGTACTTTTCATCTAATAATGCAAGATCACGGGCCTGCGTTGCAGGATTACAGCTTACATACACAATTACAGGCGCCGCAATCTCCAGCAGCTTTTTTACCAGCTTTTCGTGCATACCGGCCCGTGGCGGATCGGTAATAATAACATCAGGCCTTCCGTGAAGATCAAAAAAATTATTATTACAGATTTGCGTTACATCACCGGCAAAAAAAGCGGCATTTTCGAGATGATTTATTGCAGCATTTTCTGTTGCGTCTGCTATGGCTTCTTCAACCATTTCTACTCCGACAATTTTTTTTGCCAGCCTGCTTACAAAAATACCTATGCTGCCGGTGCCGCAATATAAATCATAAACAGTTTGTGCACCGTTTAGTTCTGCAAACTCACGGGCAACCCTGTAAAGTTTTTCGCCTTGCCGAGTATTTGTCTGAAAAAAGGATTTGGGAGAAATTTTAAACTTGAAATCTTCCAGCCTTTCTATTATATAACCTTTACCCGAAAAAACCTGTGGCTCCAGGTCAAAAAGGCTGTCGTTTTTCTTTGTATTTACAGTATATAGCAGCGTAGTAACTTCAGGAAATTTATTTTGAATAAATGCAAGCATTGGCAGGAGGAGTTCATTATCTTCATATCCAACAACAATATTTACCATTATTTCTCCCGTTTCGGCAATGCGTACCAAGAGGTTGCGCAGGTAACCGGTATGATTACGAATATCATAATGACTGATATTGTGTCGTTTGGCGTATTCAGAAAGAGCGAGGCGTAAAAAATTTGTCGGTTCATTTTGCAAATGACATTCTATAATTGGCACTACTTTATCGAAATAGCCGCGGGCATGAAAACCGGCAACATTTTCGTCGGGTGAAATCAAAGGATTGTGCAGTTCTTCCGCTAATAAAAACCGTTTGTTTGAGAAAGTATACTCCATTTTATTACGGTAGCGCGTAGTTTGTTCAGCGCCGATTATGGGCATTATTTCAGGAAGCTCTACTTTGCCGATCCGCTTCAGATTATCTGTTACCTGCTGTTGTTTGTATTGTAACTGCAAATGGTAAGGAAGCATTTGCCACTGGCAGCCGCCGCAAACCCCGAAATGCTGGCAAAAAGGTTTAATACGCAAATCACTGTATTTTTGAAAATGCAGCGCAATTCCTTCAGCCCAGTCTTTTTTATTTTTTTGCAGCAATACGTCTGCAACATCTCCCGGAATGGTGTTTTCTACGAAGATCACTTTACCCTCTACTCTCGCCAGTGACTTTCCTTCCGCAGCATAATTTTCCATCACCACATTATGCAATACCACTTTCTTCCTTCTCATTTGACAAAAGTAGCAGAAGAACTGCATTTATCGAATTAGAAAACGTTGTTAGAAATGTTTTTGTAAACGAATAAATTGATAAAATTTCCTTTTTATTCTATACACCGTAAATTCGCCAAAAAACACCATTATGAATAAATTACTCTCTATTGTTTTTGCCACTTTTGCTTTGTTTACAAATACACATGCACAGGTAACGATGCCTGCTCCCAGCACTACTCAGACAATTGTACAGGATTTTGGTATGGGTAAAATAGAATTAACGTACAGCCGCCCGGGCATTAAAGGTCGCCAGCTTTTGGGTCAAAATACAGAACTGGTTCCTTTAGGCAAACCCTGGAGAACAGGTGCAAATGCAGCCACAAAAATTCATTTTACAGACAATGTAACTATTGGCGGCAAAAAGCTCGATACCGGCAGTTATGTTATTTATACCATTCCCAGCCAGGCACAGTGGGATGTTGTGTTAAGCAAAGGGACAGCTTATCCCGGTTCTGAAGGTTTTAAAGAAAGTGATGATGTTGTCCGTTTGAAAGCGCCTGTTTCTGCTGTAAAAGACAGAATAGAAACTTTTACTATGCAGTTTGGTAATGTAAAAAACGAAAGCTGCGAATTGCATCTGATGTGGGGGAATACGGATGTTACCATTCCAATTACAACCAATACTAAAGACCGCATACGTACGCAGTTGGAAACAGCGATGCAGGGCGACAAAAAACCGTATTACCAGGCAGCAACTTTTTATTATGACTATGATAAAAACTACGTAAAAGCTTTGGAAAATATTAATAAAGCGACTACAGAGAATCCGAAAGCATATTATATGTTTTTGCAAAAGGCAAGAATACAAAAAGATATGGGCGATAAAGCCGGTGCAAAAGCAAGTGCAATGAAAACAATTGAACTTGCCAAAGAAGGTAAAAACGCAGATTATGAGAATTTTGGAAATCAACTATTAAAACAACTATAATACAAAATCCTGTATAAACAGGAAAGCCTTTCCTGTTTATCTGTATTATTGCCTTAAGGTTTGCTTTGCAATCAAAAAGCACTTTTTTCAATTACTTTGCAATTCCCATTTTTGCTTCCATGCTGAGAGTTGCATGAGGCACAGCACGAAGGCGCGCTTTATCTATAAGCTTGCCCGAAACACGGCAGATGCCGTATGTTTTGTTTTCAATGCGCATGATAGCCTTCTCGAGGTGGTCAATAAAAGTGATCTGACGGCTTGCCATCTGGCTCAGTTGCTCTCTTTCCATGCTCATGCCCCCGTCTTCCATTGTCATGTAGCGATTGTCTGTTTCATCTCCACCCATTTCATCGCGGCGGGTTATCAGGCCCTGCAGGTAAGCAAGCTCTTTTTTTGCAGCGTCCAGTTTCTTTGAAATCAAGTCTCTAAACTCCTGCAGTTCTGCATCGTTGTATCGTATTGTCGGCCCGGCAGGGGCTGCTGCAGGCGTATCTAAGACACTTTTCAGAAAATCAGGTTCATAATTCACTTTTTTATCAGTAGATGTTCTCGGAATGACGACCAATTTATTTTGTTCCTCTGCTTTTATTGCCTTTGAAGATGCTTTGGAAGACTTTATCTCCTTTTCAGGGGCTACTGCTGATTTAGTCTTTTTCTCTGAAGTTGCTTCCTTTTTTAAGGCTCCGGCTTCTTTGCTTTCTTTTATATCTGCTGTTGTTATTTTTTTCACTGGTTCTTTTAAGTTTTTTATAACCGGGTTTTCTGCGTCTTTTTCAAAAGATTTTCCGGTCTGGCGTTTTGTAAGTTTGTGTGCTGCAACTTTTATTTCATCTTCCGCTGCGCGTTAATTGTTTTTTTGTAACCCTTTAAGGTCTTTCAGCTTTTATACTTATCTTTTTTTAATTACGCTAACATGTAACGGAATATCATTTATGTCTATTACAGTTCCATCAGGTATTTGTGCCACAAAATCAATGGAATCTGCTAAAATTTCGGCGCAAATATAGTTTTTATATTCCTTTATTGAATTTGACAACCGCTTATTTTCCACTATATTAATGTTAATTCGGTCGGTAAGCTCAAATCCTTTGTCTTTCCGCAGGTTCTGTATTCGGTTTACAAACTCCCGTGCTTCTCCTTCTTTTCTTAACTGATCAGACACAGTAATATCAAGCGCGACTGTAAGATTGCCTTTGGACGCAACACTCCAGCCGGGAATGTCGTCAGCAGAAATATCTACTTCGGCTATATCTAAGGTTATAGGTTCATTATTGATATTTAAAACATACTTTCCTTCTTTTTCGAAGGAAGAAATATCGTTTTGAGTAAAGTTTACCAGGGCTGCAGAAACAGCTTTCATTCTCGGCCCTAATTTTTTACCTAAAGCAACAAAATTTGGTTTTATCTTTTTATTGATAAAACCTTCCGTTTCTGTTAAATATTCGATCTCTTTTACGTTTACTTCACTTTTTATTAAATCTTCCACTTTAGAAAGCTGGTCTTTCATTAACGGATTTACTACCGGGATTAATACTTTTTGCAGCGGCTGCCTGACTTTTATATTTACTTTTTTCCGGATGCTTAAAATTAAGGAAGAAGCATTCTGTGCCAGTCGCATTCTTTCTTCCAGTGCTTTGTCAACAGCCGCTTTGTTTTCTTTGGGAAAATCAGCAAGATGAACGCTTTCTGCAGTAAAACGACCGGTTACTGCATTTAGATTTTGAAACGTCGCATCGCTGAAGAAAGGAGATATGGGCGCCATTAATCTTACAACTGTTTCAAGGCATTCGTATAAAGTTTGGTATGCCGATATTTTGTCGTGCTCATATTCACCTTTCCAAAAACGGCGGCGGCAAAGGCGAACATACCAGTTGCTTAAATGTTCATCTGCAAATTCTTCAATAGCTCTTCCTGCTTGTGTTGGCTCATAATCATTCATACTTTCGGTAACGCTTATAATCAGGCTGTTTAGCGAAGACAAAATCCAACGGTCAATCTCAGGACGTTGTTCCAAAGGAATATAATCTTCTTTAAATGCAAACCCGTCAAGATTACTATATAGAGCAAAAAACTGGTAGGTGTTGTATAAAGTACCAAAAAACTTGCGCTGCACTTCCTGAATGCCGGCAATATCAAACTTCAGGTTATCCCAGGGGCTTGCATTGGTGATTAAATACCAACGTGTAGCATCAGCGCCAAATTTATCAATTGTCTGAAACGGATCCACTACATTGCCCAGACGTTTACTCATTTTGTTGCCATTTTTATCAAGCACAAGTCCATTTGAGACAACTGTTTTATAAGCAACGCTATCAAATAATAAAACAGCAAGCGCGTGTAAAGTATAAAACCAGCCACGTGTCTGGTCTACGCCTTCGGCAATGAAATCAGCAGGAAAAGCTTTGCGGGCGTCAATCAAATCTTTGTTTTCAAACGGGTAATGCAACTGTGCATAAGGCATAGCGCCACTGTCGAACCAAACGTCCACAAGGTCTGGCACACGTTTCATTGGTTTTCCGCTTTCGCTTACCAATATTATTTCGTCTGCAAAAGGTTTATGAAGGTCTAAGACGCCTTCATGCAGGTAGCTTTTATTTACATCTCCTCCAAGCACTTCACTTGCTTTTCGAATTCCTGCATTCAGTTCTTCAATACTGCCAATACAAACTTCTTCGCTTCCATCTTCCGTCTTCCAGAGAGGCAATGGAGTACCCCAGTAGCGGCTGCGGCTGAGGTTCCAGTCTACCATATTTTCGAGCCAGTTACCAAAACGACCTTCTCCTGTTGATTTAGGTTTCCAGTTAATGGTTTTGTTTAATTCTACCATCCTTTCTTTAGCGGCAGTAGTTTTTATAAACCAGGCATCTAACGGATAATAAAGAATTGGTTTATCAGTTCTCCAGCAATGCGGGTAGCTGTGCTCGTATTTTTCAACTTTAAAGGCGCGGTTTTCTTTTTTCAGCTTTATTGAGATGTCTACATTTACATCTTCATAAGCTTTGTCGTCTTTATAATTTTTTACGAAACGATTGCTGAATTCACCCAGACCGTCTGCAAATTTCCCTTGGCGGTCAACCAATGTCAGGATACCAATATTATACTTTTTTCCGACTTTAAAGTCATCTGCGCCAAAAGCCGGAGCGGTGTGCACGATACCTGTGCCATCTTCGGTAGTAACAAAATCTCCCAACATAACCCTGAAAGGATCACCGCCAGACTTTTCAGGACGATTGGCTTCAAATGGCATAAGCTGTTCGTATCTCGCTTCTTCAATGTTTCTGCCTTTAAATTCTGCAAGTATTCTCCAAGGAAGCAGCTTTTCACCCTCTGAAAAATTTTCAAAATCACCATTTTCTCCTTCAGGTTTAAAATATTTTGATATAAGCGATTTAGCCAAAATAACATTAGCAGGCAGATGCGTATAAGGATTAAAAGTTTTTATGAGCACATAATCTATATTAGGGCCTGCCGTAAGTCCTAAATTAGAAGGCAATGTCCACGGAGTCGTCGTCCAGGCAAGAAAAAAGACCTCACCCCAGCCCTCTCCCAAGGAGAGGGAGTCAAAAAGAAATTGAGTCTTTTCGTTCTTTACTGCCTTGAACATTACAACGGCTGAAGTATCTTTTACATCTTTGTAAGTTCCGGGCTGGTTAAGCTCATGAGAACTTAAGCCTGTGCCCGCTGCGGGACTGTAAGGTTGTATGCTTACGCTTTCATAGAGTAAACCTTTATCGTACAATTGCTTTAATAGCCACCAGAGGGTTTCAATATAATTATTATCAAATGTTATATATGGATCATTAAGGTCAACCCAATAACCCATTTTCGTAGTTATTTCATCCCACTTGTCTTTGTATTTCAATACTTCGCGGCGGCAGGTTTCGTTGTATTCAGCAACTGATATCTTCTTTCCGATATCTTCTTTGGTAATGCCAAGCATTTTTTCCACACCCAATTCCACAGGCAATCCATGCGTGTCCCATCCGCCTTTGCGCTTTACCTGGAAACCCTGCATTGTTTTGTAACGGCAAACCAAGTCTTTTAATGTGCGGGAAATAACATGATGAATACCGGGCATACCATTAGCGCTCGGAGGACCTTCATAAAAAACGAAAGGCATGGATCCTTCCCTGTATTCTACACTTTTTTCAAAAGTCTTGTTTTCTTGCCATTTAGCTAAAATCTTTTTTTCTATAGCAGGAAGGTTTAAACCCGAAAACTCTTTATATTTTACACTCATGATTTTTTAAATAGGCTGAAAATTGCAAAAATGGGCGTAAAGGTACGAAAAGAAGCACGGCTTTTTGGAACCACAATGCATGGTTAAAAAAGCGGAAATAAGAAGTAAATACTTAAGAGAGAGGTGTTAATTGAACTTTAGGAATAAAATCAATTGTTGATTTATTTAGGGTTTTTTGAAAATAAAAGGTGTAACCAAGGTCTTTGGTTTCTGCGGAATGAGCTAACTGCCAACCTAAGAAACGCATATATTTTAATAGTTTTTCAGAAGTTATCGTCTCTTCAAAAGATTTTAATTTTTGAATTTTGGTTTTATCTTCAAATTCAGCAAACCTTACTGCCGGTTCAAAAACTATGTTTAACCTGTTTAAGGTATCGAAGGAATGTTCTTTGTAAAAATTAATTTTACAATGTACCAAAATCTTTTCCTGTCGATTTTCTTTCTGTGCGTTGATAGTATTTATTGCACAGGAAAAGATTATACAAATAAACAATTGTCTTATCATGACTCAAAAGTTTGCAAGTGCTGATTTTTTGATTTTAAGAAAACCATTTTAATACATATCTGCAAAGCTTACATTATTTCAAAAAGTCTAATCAATAAAATGCAAAGCGATTATCTTTTATATCGGCTGCTTTCTTTAAAGCTTCAATGCTTCTATAACCACCCATTTGTTTTTCCTGCATGGCGAGCTGCTTTCTCAATTGGTCTGCACTTACATTCGTATTTGGAAGAGCGAAAACACCTTCATCTTTAATTATGAATACGCCTGTATTGCCTGCTATTGGTTCACTTACTTTGCCCTGCAGGCCTTTGTTAAATGCCGCTCCGGCAATGCGGGGTTCATTACCTATACCGGGAATGAAAGGCTGGTTGAAGCCAACACTGTCTGCATGAAGCACAGGCATGCCTGCAGACTGTGCTATTTGCTGCAAAGTTGTGCCTTTTAATTTTGATGAAATTATTTGCTGCGCTTTCTTTTCATTTATTATCAATGGTTCTGCAACAGCACGGGCTTTTTCTACACTCATTAGTCCTTTATCAGCTATGCCGGTAATTTCTGCAACCACATATTTGTCTCCTATTTCGTATGGCTCACTTACGTCACCTGTTTTATTTTCATATATCCACCTTATGAACTGGCGGCTTTCGCCTAAACCCGGTACCTGAAAATCATTCTGCTTCAGGTCAGCAGAAGATAATACCGGCAGTTTTTGTTTTAATGCATTATTATCAAACTGTTTTTTATTGCGGCTGGTTGCTGCAAATTGTGCAGCGGCGCTGTTGGCCGTATTGATTGTTTCCTGGCTTGCTTCTATTGGTTTGGCGAGGTAAGCAATTTTATAAGCAGGCTCTGTTTTCTTTTGCTCTACAACTTCTATGTAATGATAACCGCTGTAAGCCTGATTTTCTACTTTCACCACTTTTTTGTCGCCGGTATTTCCATAAAAAGCAACTTCTGCAAACTCTTTACTTAAATTCGGAAATTGAGACGAGGCAAAATCGTATTCACCTTTTGTGCTTTTGCTGCCGGCGTCATCGCTGTATTTTTGCACAAGGGCATTAAAATCTGCTCCTGCTCCGGCAGCAGCAGCAATACTGTCAATCCTTTTTTTAGCAATACTGTCGGGTAATGTTGGCTGGCCTTTTTCTCCTGTTTTAATTAAAATATGCCTGACTTTTACACTGTCGGGCATATTACGCGTATCAATCATTTTGGCAAGCGTATAGTTAGCGCCATCAACATAAGGCCCAAATACCTGGCCACGTGACAGCTTTTTAATGGTATCAGTGTTTGGAACCTGCATTTTTGATCCTAACGTGTACCCGTTGAAATATGGATTTTCTGTGCCTGCCCTTGCAAGAAATGCTTCAGGATCTGCTGCTGCGACAAAGTCATTTTTAAGGTTATTAAGCTGGTTCAATGCTTTAGCGCTGTCTGCAGCAGATGGAGAGGCATTAAATACAACATAAGATACAGAACGTGCCGCTTCATCCTGCCGGAAAGCTTCCTGGTGTTTGTTTATATAATCTTTTATATCACTGTCAGTTACTTTTACAGAGCTGTCATTGATGCTGGTATATGGAACAGATACATAAGAAAAACGGGCTACAGCATTTTGATCAGCAAGTGTTTTTTCTGCCATCCACTTTGGTACATAAGAGCTGTTGCCAAGCAAAGCCATATACTTTGTACGGAGAGTCTGCCTGATGGTTGGCTGTATGTACGCCTCCTCAAACATCTCAAGATTGGGGTTGTTTTTTTGTTTTTTTATCTGGCTGAAATATTGTTTTGCCTGGTTCACATTAAACTGGCCCGTCTGCGGATCAGTGAATTGCTGGCTTAACCATTGGGGCGGATTAGCTCCGAAAAGAACATCATTCAGTTCTTTATCGCTGAACTGTAAACCGACTTTATTATACTCCTGGTCCATTACTTTTTCATCTACCGCCTGGTCCCAAACAGTGCTTATCAATTGTTCGCGTGGCGGAGCCTGTGCTCCATACATGGCTGTCTGCAGAGTAATCCTTTTCTCAAAGTCACTTTTATCAATTTTTTCACCGTTTACTTTACCTATGTTGCCTGTATTGCTGTTCATGCTTCTGCCCCGACCTACAAAGGCATCCATTAAAATAAAACCGACCAGACTAAGGGCAATAATACCTATGACCAAAGCAGCATATTTATCCCTGATTCTTTGAATAACCGACATATTATTTAAATAACTTTTAAAGTGGAAAGCAAAAATAAGGGATTAAATTGTTTGTACAAATGTGGAAAACACTTTAAACCCTTGATACTGCTTGCTTTTGGAAAAGCTTCTTTAATTATCGTGTGTTAATAACCTCCTTCCATACACCAAAAAGGCAGTTTTCCAATTTATTTTATTTCCACAATGTATTGTTTATAACAACCTTTTTTGGGGGAGAACGGTCTTTTTCTTCTTTTTTTACCGGGAAATTTTTATAACAACTTCCCTTCTTTTTTTAATTATTACCTGTTGAAAGTCTATAATCATTAATTATTCTTTTTGTGTTAACATAAAAATAACTTTTGTCTCTGCTCATTATTATACAGCAATAAAACAATCCACTTATGTTAGAAACCGGCTGTAACCCTTAATTTTATTATAATAATACCTGTGAATGGTGTGTGAATAACCGTGGATAAAGCAGCATAATTTACTTTTGCAAATAATTATAATGAAAGTTATCCTGTTGTTAACAGCCGTAGTAATAATAGTTTTATTTATAAATAAAGTATTATAAGAATTAATACAAGAGTTATGAACATTGCCGAAGCAAAAAATAAAGTGGAAGAAAAAGGTTTTCTCGATATAGACATAGATGTGCAACTTGATTTGTTTTCTGAAATCGAAAGATTAAAAAAAGAAAAGAACGCTATTGTGCTTGCCCATTATTACCAGGATGCAGATATACAGGACGTGGCAGATTATCTTGGCGATAGCCTGGGATTGGCTCAAAAAGCACAATCTGCCCATGCAGACATGATTGTGTTCGCAGGAGTTCATTTTATGGCAGAAACTGCCAAAATACTTAATCCAGCCAAAAAGGTTGTGATACCTGATTTAAAGGCAGGCTGTTCTTTGGCCGACAGTGCGCCAACCGATTTGTTCAGGGCTTTTAAAGAAAGTCATCCGGATCATATAGTTATCAGCTATATAAATTGTACTGCGGAAATAAAAGCATTGAGCGATATAATTTGCACCAGCAGCAATGCAGAGGCGATTTTAAACAGTTTGCCGGCAGATCAAAAAATAATATTTGCCCCGGACAGAAACTTAGGTGGATTTTTAAACCGGAAAACAGGCCGTAATATGCTGCTGTGGAACGGCGCATGTATAGTGCATGAAATCTTCAGTCTGGAGAAAATAACAAAGCTTAAGATACGTCATCCGAATGCGAAAATGATTGCGCATCCTGAGTGTGAAGAAGCCGTTCTCCGCATTGCTGATTTTGTAGGAAGCACAACACAGCTGCTTAAATATGCAGTAACTGACAGCTGCAACGAATTTATTGTAGCTACTGAGACCGGCATTTTGCACCAGATGCAAAAAGATGCTCCGTATAAGACATTCATCCCTGCGCCGCCCAATAACGGTTGTGCCTGTAATGACTGTCCTTACATGAAATTAAACTCGCTTGAGAAACTGTATTTGTGCATGGAGTATGAGACACCCGAAATACTGATGGATGACCAATTGCGCCTTGCTGCTAAAAAGCCGATGGACAGGATGCTGGAAATAAGCAGATCTGCAGGCTTAATCGCCTGAGTATTCTGCTGTCATTTTCTTGGCTGTTTTGTTTATTTCCATTGCGGCGTTATAAATTAGTTTAAACTGGTCAACAACAGATTTTAAGTCTGTTAACGGTCGTATTGTAGAAGTTTCAAGAAGTCCGTCTTCCAGTTCCTGTTTTCTTCTTTCCAATAATACATTTACTTTATTGTTGAGCATTCTTAAAGAATCTTTATCAGCAATGGTTTTATCAGTAACTTCTTCATTGTTAAGATAGGCTGAGGCATTGGTAAAATACTGAAGAATGTCGTCAGTAACTTTTATAAAGTCATTAGATTTATGAGATATAGTTTGCATTTGTGCATAGTAAGACAAAGCAGCAATGTAGGAAGTAAGCTTATGGTTTAAAACTACGAAATGGTGCAGTGTTTCAACGCCTTTTTGCTGAGTTTTCGGCTCGGATGACATCCGGTTAAAAGCATCTGATAAGTTAGCAAGAGCAACCAGTGCATTTTTTCTTGCTGCCTGTTGTTCGGTAGAAGTAGTCGCGTTACCGCTGTAAGCCCACGCAATAACAGAAAAATATTGTTTCACTTCCGCAAGCATTTCTGTCATTAATGGTTTTATCTTTTTCCTTTCCCAAAGGGGAAATAAAAAATAGTTGGCAAGAAAAGCGATTGCAGAACCAACTAAAGTATCTATAATCCGGTCTGTAAGCAATATTTTAAAATCGGCCGGATACAAAAAATGATAAAAAAGCACGAGGTACGGAGTCATCAATAATACACTTACAAAATAATTTGTCCTGAAAAAAGTATAGCTGCCTGCCATAAACAGGATGAGTAATATAAGTAAAAGTGTGTTATTTTCTGTAATAAACAGGATAAGAATGCCAATAAGAATACCTGCTAAGGTACCGGCGATGCGGTTCCTGTTTCTCTCTTTTGTAAGACTGAAAGCTGGTTTTAAAATAACAATTATGGTAAGAAGAACCCAATAACTATGGCCTATTTTTAAAAAATGTGATAATATAAAACCTGCAAGCACTGCTATGCTTACCCGCAGCGAATGCCGGAAAGTATCTGACTTCAATGTAAGGTTATCAATGAAAAGACCCGGAGAAATTTCCTGGGAAGAAATTAATTTTTTATAAACAGTCTCTGATATTTTAGTTTTGCCGGAGGTACTTTCATAATGTGTATATTTTTGAAGAGTCAGCAAGCGATCATGCAAATCCTGTATGTTTTCTAAAATTTGTATCAGGCTTATAAAACCATCTATATTATCAGGTTTCAGATACGTCTCACGTAAATTGTTAAGCTCTTTTCTTGCATTTGTTATTTGCTGCCCGATATTACTATGAGAAGAATAAGAGGCCCCGCTTTTAACAGCAATGCCAATTGCATCAAGCTCTTCTGCAAGATTCTTTGCTAAAAGATGATAATCATTAAGAATGGCAGTTTCATCAAAATATTGATGCAATTGTAAATATTCCTGGTGTGAGATCATTATTCTTTCAAAAATATCAGCAACCTCCAGGTGTATCATTACCAGTGTGCGGCCAATATTAGTGGTTTCTTTTACAATGCTTCTTGTTTTAAACAACAGTTCTGACAACTCTGTTTGCTTATGCTGCACCACTGATTGCTGCTGCAGCAGATCCAAAAAAGTACTTTTATAATTCACCCGGCGGCTGTATAATTCGGAACGGATCAGCAGGTATCCGGCAGTTGCCTGTATATAGTCGCCCAAAGCCTGCTGCGCAAGCCTGTAAGGACGAACGTTGTACAACAGCATGCTAAAACACATATACCACAAACCCCCTGAGGCTATCAAAAGAGCGTGCCTGATAACGAGAGCCGGGGTTGTAAGGTTGAGGCGGGTGTCTATTGAAAGCGTAAGAATGATAAGCGCTGCAGTACCGACAGAACCTGCTCTTGTGCCGTAAATGTTTATCATAGAGAAAAAGAAACAGGCAATAAAAATAAAAATACCTAACAACACAGGTGAATTTGCGATTGAACACGCTATGAGCGTTACTATCGTAATAGAAGCTATACCTACCATCATCCCGTTTTGCCGGTGATGAACCGGGCCGGCGCTGTCGGTAACGCTGACAAACAAAGCGCCCAGAGAAATGGAAATACCTGTCGGCAGCATATTAAAATAGCTCAGGATAAAAGCAGGCAATAAAACACCCGCTGTTATTCTTACTCCTTCACTTAAATATTGACTGTGTATAAAACTTTTATATGTTTTTAAATAATCCAAGATCTTTTAAAAAATATTTAAAATCATGTAAGAAAATAGTAAGAGATGTTTTCTGCAATTAACGGTGACCACTTACTAAAACCAAAAAAGGCAATCTGTACAGGATCACCTTTCAAAAAAGCATTATTACTGTTTTTTTATTGTCTGAATTCCCTGCCTAAGATTATACCTACTTTCAAAGATAAAGACATATAAGTATCATTATTATCAGGGTTTCCTCTTCTTGGAGAAACTGATGGCTGTTTACTTCTGTTATACAATGCTTTGGCATCTGCAGCGAGAACAGGGGAAAGATTTTTATCGAATGCAGAAGGATTAATAAAATTTTTGCTGCTTACATCTTCGAGATAGTCGGTAGAAAGAAGGCGGTGCATATACTCAAGGCGAATACTAATTCTTGAAGATACATTGCAGCGGACACCAATACCAACAGGTACATTGATCTGGGAAAGACTGTAGTTGGAAACATGAGGGTATTCGGGGAAACCTTCACCTTCGGTATGCAAAGGTTTTAAATCTACCCAGGTTCCATTGAATTGAGTCTGAGGGTTGAAAGTAAACCATCCAACACCTGCGGCTGCATAAGGCTCAAGCAGCCAGTTTTTTTCTTCGTAGCTGAATACTAAAAACGGATGAAATTCCAGCAGCAGGGAAACCTCCGCAATATTGCTTCTGAAACTTAAATTTCTAATCTTTCTCGACTTGGAATTTAAGGTTGTTGGATTAATATCGGTGTCAGCAGAGCGTATTTGCCCAAAAGTACCTTCAAGGCGTGCGCCAATAAAGTTGTGATACATAGCGCTTGCATAAATGCCGGGTGCAGGCCTGAAGTTTTTGAGGCGCATTTCATTGAGGTAATAAGTTTTGTCGCCGTCAGCTCCTCCTATATCTGTTATACAATTCATTGCGCCTATCCCTGCCCCGATTTCAAATACAAAGGGCTGATCGTAATAATAATACCGGCTATGAACAAATTGACTATATATTTTTGTAGAAAAACCAATTAGCAGTAAAAAAACAATTACTTTTTTTCCTTTACTCATAGAAGAAGAGTTTATAGGTAATTTTTAAAAACAAAATTTAAATTATTTTTTCATTTAAATTTCTTTTCAAAGAATAGTACCTGCAAACAGGTTTTAAACCACACTCAGGGCATTTTGGATTTCTTGCAACGCAGATATATCTCCCATGCAATATTAACCAATGATGAGCAATATTAACTAAATTGACGGGTAAATGTTTAACCAACTGTTTTTCGGCTGCAAATGGAGTTTTTGCATTGCGTGTAAGACCTATGCGTGCCGCAACCCTGAATACATGCGTGTCAACAGCCATATTAGGTTGATTGTCTATAACCGATGTTATCACATTTGCAGTTTTGCGCCCTACGCCCGGCAATTGTATTAATTCTTCAACACTTAAAGGTATTTCGCCATTAAAATTTTCCCGCAGCATTTTTGCCATCCCAAGCAGATGTCTTGTCTTATTACCGGGATAGGAAATACTTTTAATAATATCAAAAAGGTCTTCATATTCTGCACCGGCTAATTCTCTCACCGAAGGATATCTGGCAAAAAGTGCAGGTGTAGTTATGTTAACACGCTTATCAGTACATTGAGCAGACAGTACAACCGCCACAAGCAGTTGAAAAGGATTATCATATATTAATTCGGTCTCTGCGTCAGGAGCATTTTGCTGAAACCAGGAAATAACAAACCCGTATCTTTCTTTTGCAGTCATAAACTGTTATCAAAGATACGGGTCTAAAAGTAACTTTATGAGAGTAGGGTCAGCGCTGTGCCATCTCTTGGGATGTACGGGCATAATTAAGTATAGCTGCTATAGACTCAGGCCGCGGACTTTTAACAAGTTTATCCAGATCTTGCTTCGCGCCTTCTAAAGCTTCAAATTGTTCTTTAAGTGTCCAATCTGTTTGTATGGCCTTTTCAATAGCTTTTGTCTCTTCTTCTAATGTTTCATGATACAAATATTGTATCAAATCTTCGTTTGTATAATTTATCATAGCTTAAACAATGTTTTTTGTTGTCCTGTTATAAAAAAGTCCGATGATATAAAAAACGCAATTATGTTTGAAATATTGTAAGAAGCTTTTTTAATTATTGTTACCGCTGATAGTATCATTTATTATAAAAATATCCTCACCCGGTCTTTTTAAAAAAAACTTTTCTCTGGCAAATTTTTCAAGAATTGCCGGTTTATTATTAAGGTCCATTAAATCTTTTTTTGTATTTGCAATTTCTGCTTGATAAAAGGCAGCGCTGCCTTCAAGCTTCTTCAATTCCTGTTTTCTGCCTAACTGTGTAAAAAGATCATTACGGTCAAAAAAAGAAATCCATATAGCAAACACTATAAGAGACAGAATGTATTTGTTTTTTAAAATTTTTAATAAATAAGAAAACTTAATCATCCGCAAAAAAATTATCTTCGGTAAAGCTAAAAATATACTTAAATAACAAGGATTAAAAAAGCCTAATTATTTTATAAATTTAAATCTTCCTTTAGGATAAATGGCGTTTTCACCCAGCATTTCCTCGATACGCAGCAGTTGATTGTACTTTGCCATACGGTCTGTACGGCTCGCGCTGCCTGTTTTTATCTGTCCGCAATTAAGTGCAACAGCAAGGTCGGCAATAGTGGTGTCTTCAGTCTCTCCACTTCGGTGGCTCATGATAGTGGTGTAACCGTTTACCTGCGCTAACTGTACAGCATTAATCGTTTCAGTTAAAGTGCCGATCTGGTTTACTTTAATAAGAATGCTGTTTGCTATTCCTTCATCTATGCCTCTTTGTAAAATTTTGGTATTCGTTACAAAAAGATCATCACCAACCAATTGCACTTTTTTTCCTAAAGCGTCTGTAAGCTTTTTCCAGCCTTCCCAATCTTCTTCTGCCATTCCGTCTTCAATGCTTATGATAGGGTATTTGTTGGCCCATTCAACCCAGTAATTTACCATTTCATCAATATTGTATTTTTTGCCATCGCTTTTATGAAAATGATAAATGCCGTCTTTAAACATTTCTGAAGTGGCTGCATCAATTGCAATGCCTATTTGCTCTCCGGCTTTATATCCCGCGGCTTCTATGGCCATTAAAACTGTTTCGATCGCTTCTTCGTTGCTTTGAATATTAGGTGCAAAACCGCCTTCGTCTCCTACATTTGTGCTGTAGCCTTTCTTTTTCAGAACTGTTTTTAGCTGATGAAAAACCTCAACTCCCCAGCGAAGACCTTCGCTAAAAGTATCCGCTCCTACCGGTACGATCATAAATTCCTGGTAGTCTATTTTATTATCTGCATGTGCGCCGCCATTTAAAATATTCATTAATGGTATTGGTAAAATGCTGCTGTTAACGCCGCCAATATATTTAAACAAAGGCAAATCGCTTTCCTGTGCAGCAGCTTTGGCTGCAGCCATGCTAACGGCAAGCATTGCATTAGCCCCAAGGTTTCCTTTGTTTTCAGTTCCGTCAAGTTCTATCAGTTTTTTGTCTATGCCTGCCTGGTTAGTTACCGCCCATCCCAGCAAAGGGTCTGCAATTACTTCATTTACATTTTTCACCGCCTGCAAAACACCCTTTCCCCCATAAACGGATTTATCGTTATCACGCAACTCAACCGCTTCGTGTATACCGGTAGATGCACCGCTTGGCACTGCTGCACGGCCAATAATACCGTCGTCTGTTATCACATCTACTTCTACTGTCGGGTTGCCGCGGCTGTCTAAAATCTGCCTGGCATGAATGTCTGAAATGTAGCTCATTGGTAAAGGTTTTGATTATGGTTTATTATTTTTTGGACGCGGGCATTTTATCTTTTTTCAGCATCGTTGTGTCACTCACTTGTACTTGTATCTCTTTATTCATCTTATCCATTCAAAGGCAACATCCCCGCTTTTTTCTATTACATCAAATTCGTGATGGTCAGATGTTACCACTTTTGCATCGTATAATTTTGCAGTGGCCAAAACAATACTGTCTGCAAATGATATTTTATAGGTGGTTTTGAAATAATCCTCCATTTAATTGTATCAGTTGTAATGGGTTCAATAAAGGTAATCGGATAAGAATTTAATGATTCCAATATTAAAGTCTCTCTTTGTTTTGCAGACCGGATGGCATCGTAATAGACTTCTGCAACAGAAGCATTGTGCATTAAAACCAAACATTCTGATATAGCTGCTTTGGCAAGAATACTTTTAACCTTTTCTGCTCCTGTTTCCTTTTCAAAAAAACCTATCATTGCACAAGAATCCAACAAGTACTTTTGCATTTAAATAATTATCTATCTAATAACTTTTCTTCGTGTTTACGTTTCATGAACTCATCTAAAGGACTTAAATAATCCTTGTATTTTCCATACCCTTCCTCAATAGCTGCCAGATACTTTTTTGTTTGTTCTTCTTTAATTCTTTCAATCAATGAAACAACTTTCGGCAATTCTTCGTCCGGAATATTTTTAATTAAGTCAAGTATCTTTTCTTCATATAACTTTCTTGCGCCCATACATAATTTTTAAGAGTTCAGCTATACAGCATTGGTCAGTCTTCTGAAAACCTCTTCAAGGCTTCCGCCTTCTGTCTGCAAAGAAACGATATTAAGATTATGTTGCAAACTCATTTCGAGCAATTGCCTTTTTACCTCATTTGCATCTGACGACTTTATTAGCCAGCTAAAAGAGTCAATTTTATTTACAGTCAGCACGTATTTCAACCTGTTCAGCCATTCTGCTTCCAAGGGTTCTTTAAAGGTCACTTTCACCATATCCGTACTTCCTTTTTGCTGCAGGTTTACAAGCTGGTCGTCTGCCACAAGTTTCCCTTTATTAATGATAATCACGCGGTCGCAAATTGCCTCTACTTCCTGCAATATGTGAGATGAGAAGAGAACTGTTTTATCTTTTCCCTGGTTCTTTATTACGTTTCTTATCTCAATTATCTGGTTGGGGTCAAGACCGCTGGTAGGTTCGTCTAAAATTAAAACTTCGGGATCGTGAATGAGTGCGGCAGCTAAACCTGTTCTTTGCCGGTAGCCTTTGGACAACTGACTTATTTTTTTCTTTTGCTCGACTGATAATCCTGTAAGCTCAATTACATCGTTTATCCGTTTTTTTTTGTTTTTTATCCCATGTACGCCTGCTATAAAATCGAGGTATTCTTTTACGTACATATCTGTGTATAGAGGATTCGCTTCGGGCAAATAACCAATCTTTTGTTTTGCAGCAATCGGGTCAGCAGCTACGTTAATACCGCTTATAACTGCAACACCGCTGTCAGGAGTAAGATAGCCGGTTATCATTTTCATAGTCGTTGATTTGCCTGCTCCATTTGGCCCGAGAAAACCAACAATTTCACCCTTTTTAGCTGAAAAAGATATTTTATCTGCAGCTTTTTGTTCGCCGTAAATTTTAGTTAATTCAGTTACAACTATTGACATTTTTTTGATAACTTATTAGAAATAGTATTACACATGACCGCACAATAATCAGGCGTAAAATTATTGTTTACTATTTATCCTTGCAGTTAATAAAAAATTCAGAAATATCTGTTACTTATCATATTCACCCTGAAGTGCGTATTTTCTAAAAATTACCAGATCTCCGACAATTATCGCGGTTAAACTAAAAGCGTAAAAGATAGCAGGGATTACATCTTCTTTTTTGTCGCTTTGAAACTTTGGGATAGCCTGGTTAATAATTAAGTATGGTGGCAAGACTTCCAAAAATATAGGAGTGGTACTACTCAATTAAAGTACCGAGCGATGAAGCAGCAATGATGGGAACAAGACCTTTTTTTTGTTGTCGTTAGTCATAAATATAGAGATGCATAAATGTAAGGGTTTGGTGTATGATGAAGAATATATTTATAAAGAAAAAAATGCAAAAAGCAGTGTCCTTTTATGAACACTGCTTCGCAAAATAAAAAGTAATGCTTATTGTTTAATAACTTTTACACTGCTCCATTTTGTGCCATCAAATGCTTGCACAGTATATATGCCACTAATAAAGCCTTTAAGGCTTATATTGGTATTGCTTGTACCGGAAGCGTATTTATATAGTTTCTTTATAGTACCAAGTGGATCTATAATTTTTATTTCATACATCATTGCTTTTTTGGTATTTGAAAATTTGCCATCAGCAATATTTTTTAATCCTGCTACAGCAATAGTTACATTATCAGTAGTTGGGTTAGGAAATGCAGTTATAGCAGCAATACGCAGACAATTGCTGTAAATAGTTACCCCGGTTCTAGTAGTACCGCAACTGCTTGTGGCAGTAACAGAAATACCACCTCCGCCGGAAACATCTACCATAGTGCTTGGAGAATTTGGACTATTAATATACCAACTTCCCGAAGAAGGATTATCTACAGTCCACTGCCAGCTTGTTATAGTATTAGGTGATGTTGCGTTTAGTGACCAAGTCTGGTAACCCGCACTACTACATGTTCCATTTTGTAAATAGGATATGTTTACAGTCGGAGGGCCAGCCGAAATTTGTCTTGTAATCAACATATTAGCGCCACAAGGGTTAATAATATTTGCGCTGATTGTCGCTATATTATTGCTTATTGCTTTTACTGTAACTGAATTAGGAGTTGATGAGATCATTTGCAGATTTGATGATAAAATCCAATTTGTAGTAGTTCCGGAAGGTGCAGCTACATTTAAATAGTAAGTGGAAGTCATATTTGTACATAAAGGATCTGCACCTCCTGTTATTGCAAAAGTGCATATTGTCGGACAATTAGGCTGTCCTTTATCAATTTCCTGTGTGAGCCAATCTACATTAGCTGTATTTAAGTAAACATGTTGCTGGTTTGAAGCAGGGATATAATAATTGTCAAAATTGATTTCTCTATTACATAATAAATTTCGGTTATCTACTCTTGTATTCCAGTCAAAATTAGAATTCTTAAATCCTAAAGCGCTGATTGATGGGATGAAGCAATTATTAGGGAATGCAGTATACCAGGTTTGTCTTGCTTTTTGTTTTGTTAAAGCAGCACTAAACTGTTTGTATACAGCGTTCGGCGCATCAGTTGTACTTCCCTGCACAGCATCCATACTTCCCCGGCTATTGGGATTACTTACATTATACCTTTTAGTAATAAAAGTTACACCTAAAAAATGCGGGATTGCAATTTTTTCCTTCACTATTTGTTTGCTTTGTCCTATCGATGGCATAAAGTTATCTATCAGTTCAAAAACTTTTATATTCAAAAAAGTTTTCCGGCCTTCGCCATTTAATACCTCGGCTCCATCGCCATAAGTTTGCCTGCTATTGCCTGTGCCATTTAATAAGCTGATTTTTCTTAAATTTACGGGATAGCCGTTTGAACCTGTAAGTCCGTTGGCCCTTAGGTTATTATAATAAGTGCTGTGAAAACTTGCAGTCGAATTTTGCCCCTCTAATTGTTCTATGAGCAATTGCCGGGCAGCCGGTGAACGTAATTGGCTTTCATACGCATCTTTTGCTTCTACCTTTTCACCTTCGGTACCAAAGAACCTTAAGGTTTCCTGAACGCTCATAGGTATATTAGCGCCGTCATGCGGGCTATCAAAGCTTACCCATAGCCTGCAATTGTGGTTCATGTTAGCCACACCTGCTGCCTGCTGTTTTTCCATGTAAGCCAAAGCATAACGGCTTATCTGGCCACCCATACTTGGGCCTACCACCACAATTTTTGAGGTAACACCATTAGCCGCTAATGTAGCATTTACCTGCTGTATCAGCTTTACCAGTAAAAATGCATTACGCTCTATATAGTCAGCACCACCGTCTCTCCCCTGTACATTTATAGTTTGTGTGGTGCCGTTTACCTTTACACTGGTTGGTATAGTTAAATCCGGTGTTCCGGTTGCCCCTTTTATAGTTGTACCCAACACCGGAAAATTTAATATTATTACATCATATCCTTTATCTCTTAAATCATTTCCTAACAAGGTTCCAGTCTCCTTGTTTTTTAAATAGTTATTGTAGAGTACATCATAACTTCTTCCATCTCTTGGGTCAAATCCATCCAGTACAATTATAGGTTTTCGTAAAACCCTTTCGCAGTCAGCAGCCGTTGGGCTTTGAGTATGATAGTAAATGTGATAATCTGCAAAACTGTTGGTTGCCTGTGATTCTTCATATCCCTTAAACGGAATATCAGATTGCAGCAATTCATTGGTTGGAGGACAGCTTGGACCAATTGGAGTTTGTGGACTTGGTAAGGTCTGTACACTTAGTAAGGTCTGTGCACCTGTAATATTAATATTTTTTACTTTTACTACCTGGTTGGTAATATAACTATTGCCATTGCTTAGCTTAACAGTAAATTTCAATACATTATTACCCGCTTGTGTAAACTGTATTGTTTGTGCAACACCGGCTGTCAACGTATATTGAGTGCCTGCAGTAACATTATTTACTACTACATTTTGTATAGTTGTAGAAGTATTGTTTAAAAGCAATGGGCTGCCATACTGCAGCGCATAATTCTTATAGGCATATATACTGTCTGTGGCAATGCCTGCTATAGTTACCTGCTTTGTAAGATAAGGGCTTGCACCATTGTTATCCCTCAACATTCCATTTATTGCACTCACTCTGCCATCCTGTACACAAGTGCTATCAAAGTAACCAAACTGGTAATTAATTGCTACAATGGGTAATTGTATAGCAAATAATTGTTGCTGCACTACACTCCGCATTGCGGCATAGTTGTTTGGCCTTGCTAAAGAGTTTATCACACTTTTTTCAGCATCGTACCAGCTTTGAAACAAATGAGACATTGTGGTAGTATCACCATTTACCCATCTGCTAAGCCCGCTCCAGGGATATACCCTGTCATATAAGGTACCATAAGGAATGCGGGAAGGTATAAGCCCGGTGCTAAGGCTATCAAATATTTGCGAATAGTTTCTGCCATTAGCATTTATATCTATTTCAGTTTGTGCATGTAGTTTATTTGTGCTAAGAGTTAATGCAATTAATAACAGCAGGTAAAATAACTTCTGTTTCATTTTTAAGTGGTTTTCGTTTTAAATAAATTTTATTGTCCAATGTCAAATCTGCCTTCCGTGATATGTATAACTTTCCCCTCACCATTTATAGCTTCCATTTCAAAAGTGCCTGACAATATTGTTCCTTCCTTATAAGGACTATATGACCCATTGAAATACTTGATATTAATGCTGCCATTATAATTATCAGTGGTTGTAAATGTATTTGAAGAACCAGGGATGCTGCCATTACTATTGTCGCTAAATTTACCTTCATAAGGATAGGTTTTCATTATATAGGAGTCAATTTGACCTAAATAATGTATTTTCATAGTTAAACCAAAATTAGGATTGTTAGTGTTTCTTGCTGAAATATAGATTGAGCTATCTGATGAAATTAAGCCATAGCTTACATATTGGCTGGTAAGTAATCCATCTTTGCCACTCGCAGTGTAAATTTTCCCATCTACTTTACAGCCAAAAGTAAATTTACCTTCATGGGTTTCGGGTGGCAGTTGTTGCTGAGTGCTGGTTTTTTTGCAGCTTGCTGAGGTAAGCAGTGTCATCATTATTACAATTATTATGTAGTTCATTTTAATTTTTTATTTGTCTAAACAAGAATGTAAATTTATTTATCCACGTCATCCAGAAAAGAAGAATGAAAACAGAAATGAAAATGGCAAGTGAAAGTATCTTTTCATAAAAATGAATTTTGAAGCAAGCGTTATTAAAATTTTAAATTATGTTGGCAATTGAATAGTTAACAAAAGCAGAAGTACGTAAATCTGGTATTTCATAATGCAGGCAGTTAGAGGTTAAAGAGAGGTAATCAATGAGAAGTGATATTGCTATGTAAGGTATAACGAATATAATTGCTGTTAAGGGAAATGAATTTTTCATAGAGCAAGAATTTGGTAAAGAAAGTTCAACTAATATTTTTGACATTTTAATTTTTGCTTATTGCAAAACAAATTTCATTTATTACATATTTTTTATAAATCTATACATCTCATTTCAATTTATTGTGTTTATAAAGAAGAAAGATTTTCATTTAATGAAAGTGTACTTTCAATTTATGAAAATCTTTTTATAACTTACTGCGTAATTCAATGCTGTATGAACCAACGATTGGGTTTAGAACATAACAAAAAGAATGTAGGAAGACTATTATACTCTTACAGGCAACATTATAATTACAAATCGGAATACATCGCGAAGGAGTTACACATATCTGCTGCTAATTACAGTAAGCTTGAAAACGGTAAAATAGAATTAACTGATACACGATTAACCCTGGTTTGCAAAATATATGAAATTACTCCTCCTGAGTTTTATTTGCATTTTACGTACTGATCAATCTTTTGGAAAATTATTTACTTCATAAAATAGTAGGTTCCGCTCTGGTTCTATATCTTCAACTGTCAAAATAAGTTTCGCACGGATGATGCTATGAAAAGCAAATGCTGGCAAAAAAAATAACAGGTTAATCTCAAACCTCGCAATTTTATTTTCTTTGCCTGTAAAGTCCCTTTTCATAGGTTTGCTGTATTATTAATTTTTTAATAATTATTGCTATGCCGTTTCCATACCAGATTACAAGCTTCGAACAATACAAAGCCGCTTATCAAAAAAGCATAGAAGATCCTCAGAGTTTTTGGGAAGAAATTGCAGGAAATTTTACCTGGAGAAAAAAATGGGACACTGTTTTAAACTGGAATTTTACAGAACCAAGAATTGAATGGTTTAAAGGCGCAAAATTAAATATTACTGAAAATTGTATAGACAGGCACCTGCAGACAAAAGGCGACCAGCCGGCAATTGTATGGGAGTCTAATGACCCGGAAGAGCATCACCGTGTTTTGACCTACAAAAGATTGTATGAGAAAGTGTGCATGTTTGCCCACGTTCTTAAAAATAACGGTGTAAAAAAAGGCGACCGTGTTTGTCTCTACATGGGCATGATACCTGAGCTTGCTATTGCAGTTTTGGCGTGTGCACGCATCGGCGCTATTCATAGTGTGATATTTGGCGGCTTCAGCGCGCAAAGCATTGCAGACCGTTTAATAGACGCACAGGCAGAATACATAATCACCTGCGATGGCGCCTTCAGAGGTGCCAAAGATATACCGCTCAAAAGCGTGATTGATGATGCTTTGATCGGTATCCGCTTTGTACAAAAAGTGATTGTTTATACCCGTACGCATACGCCTGTCAGTATGATCAAAGGCCGCGATGTATGGTGGGATGATGAAATAAAAAAGATAGAAACATTAGGACTGCATGATTTTCCTGCAGAAGAAATGGATGCGGAAGATCCTCTTTTTATATTGTATACTTCGGGCAGCACGGGTAAGCCTAAAGGCGTTGTGCACACTTGCGGTGGGTATATGATTTATACCAATTATACCTTTATAAATGTTTTTCATTACAAGCCTGGAGATGTACATTTTTGCACCGCAGATATCGGTTGGATAACCGGTCATAGCTACATTATTTACGGCCCTTTGAGCGCGGGAGCAACCACGCTTATTTTTGAAGGCATACCTACTTATCCTGATGCCTCAAGGTTTTGGAAGATCATAGATAAGTTTCGGGTAAATATTTTTTATACTGCACCTACTGCTATCAGAAGCTTAATGGCACATGGTGAAGAACCGCTAAAAAATACAGACTTAAGCAGCCTGAAAGTTTTGGGAACAGTTGGCGAACCGATAAACGAAGAAGCATGGCATTGGTACGATCAAAAAATCGGTAAAGGAAAAAGTCCGGTAGTTGATACCTGGTGGCAAACAGAAACCGGGGGCATTCTTATATCCAACCTCGCTGGCGTTACACCTGCAAGACCCGGTTGGGCCACATTGCCTTTGCCTGGAATACAGCCGGTACTGGTAGACGAAAAAGGTAATGAAATTGTACAAACGGCAGGCGAACTTTCCTCCGGTAACCTTTGTATAAAATTCCCCTGGCCGGGAATTTTGAGAACAACCTATGGAGACCATGAAAGATGCAGGCTGACTTATTTCTCTGCCTACCCGGGTTTGTATTTTACGGGCGACGGTGCATTAAGAGATGAAAATGATTTTTACAGGATTACAGGCCGCGTAGACGATGTGCTCAATGTAAGCGGTCACCGCATAGGAACGGCAGAAGTTGAAAATGCTATAAACATGCATGCAGGTGTTGTGGAGAGTGCAGTTGTCGGTTATCCGCACGATATTAAAGGGCAGGGAATTTATGCTTATGTTATTTATAATGGCCACGAGGATACAGATGATCGCAACAGGAAAAATATATTGGCTACTGTGTCGCGCATAATAGGTGCAATCGCCAAACCAGACAAGATACAATTTGTAAATAACTTACCTAAAACAAGAAGCGGAAAGATAATGAGAAGAATATTAAGAAAAATGGCTGAAGGCGAGACTCAAAATTTAGGTGATACTTCTACTTTGCTTGATCCGGGAGTTGTGGAGGAAATTAAAAACGGGAGGCTGTAAAATAAAAGTCATTAAGTCAATTAGTCAGTAAGTCAAAAAGGAGGCTAAAGAAGTTTCAGTATTTTTGAAAGCATATCATAAACAAATTATTGATAAATGGAACGAAGTCTTCATATACCATCAAAAGTTGGAAAAGGAGGTGATAAAAGAAAGAATCAACAAACTCCATTAAGCATAATAAAAGCTGATTATGTAAATGGTTTTAAAGTTCTTATATTGTTCTCCGATAAAAAGCAAAAAATTATAGATTTTTATCCTTTGTTATCAAAAACTTTAAAAGGATATTACACTAAATATCTGTTACCTGCTAACTTCAAAAACTTTAGTGTGTCAAATGGTAATATCTCATGGGGAGATAGCGAGGAAGTAATTTTTCCTGTTTCAATTTTATATAAGAGTAAAAACGGTGTTACTCAAAAGGAAGAAGTGTTATATATCATTTAACACCTGTTTAAATAAAAGTTGAATGACAGCAAATTATTAATTTGCAGCTAATGTCAGAAACAGCATTAAAACCAACTCAACATAAAGTACTATCCTTCATTAGTAAGCTTCATTTGAAGGAGTTGCTCGGACTTCTTTTTCTGTTTATTGCGTTTTACTTTTTCAGGCAGCAACGCAAGGAACTGCAGTCGTTAAAATCTTCTTTGACGCATACCAATTTGTTTTGGCTCATTACTGGTATTGTTTTTACGGGCGCTTATATTTTACTGCAGGCTGCTATGTATGTATATAGTTTTCTTTCTGTTGGCGGCAAAATCTCGTTGGTAAATGCTGTTGAGCTTTTTTTAAAAAGAAACGTAATTTCTGTATTTCTTCCCGCAGGAGGCATTACCGCTTTAGCTTATTTGCCTGACAGTATCAAAAAAAGCCAGGTGCAGACCCAAACCGTGCACCAGGCTTCGTTAATTTATGGCTTTATAGGTATTTTTTCAGTTTTTATTGTTGCTGTGCCTGTTCTGTTGTATCTCTCCGTTACCAAGTCAACCGTACCAGGCACTATGGCAGGTCTTTTTACTATCGTTGCTATGTTAAGCGCCATAACGCTGCTTGCATATTCTATACAAAAAAAGGGTAAATTGTATCTATGGGTAATAAAAGGAAGGCCAAAATTTGAAAGTTTTCTTAACGATGTTTTTTTGTTTAATCTTTCGCGCCGGCAATTTCTCAACGCTACGCTTGCTTCTGTTTTCCTCGAAGTTGTTGGTATTATTCACTTATACATTGCCATGCTTGCTGCGGGTGTTGCCCCGTCTTTTGAAGCGGCTGTTACCGGATATATTGTTTCTGCTATTTTTCTCATTATATCTCCTTTTTTGCGCGGGATGGGAGCTATCGAGCTAACGCTCACCATTATATTACAGAAATATGGATTTACAACTGTGCAAGCATTAGAAATCACCTTATTATTCAGGTTTTTCGAATTTTGGCTGCCATTGGTAGCAAGTATATTATCTTATGCGTCAACGGGACGAAAGTTGTTTCTTCGTTTGCTGGTACAAAAAAACCAAACAATGCAATAACGTGTATTTTAATAAATTTTATCACATTCTTTTTCTTAAGTTATAAAGTTAATTTGTACTCTTACAAAATGGCTATCGAGAAAATAACAATTCAGCAATTTCACGAACTGGCAAATAAATTTCCTGTTTTAGATGTGCGCAGCCCGGGTGAATATGTGCATGCTCATATTCCGGGTGCCTTCAGTTTGCCACTGTTCAGCGATGAAGAAAGAAAGGTGGTAGGCACTGCTTATAAACAGGAAAGCAAGCAAAAAGCAATAAAAAAAGGGTTGCAATATTTTGGTGTGAAAATGGTGCAAATGATTGAAGAAGCAGAAAAAATTGTTGAAACGCATAACCAAAAAGCATCTGAGGAGTTCAAACAAAAAACGGTAATTGTACATTGCTGGCGAGGAGGAATGCGCAGTGCAGGCGTAGCGTGGCTGCTTGATATGTACGGGTTTAAAGTATACACAATAATTGGCGGTTATAAATCTTTCAGAAGATGGTGCACAGCGCAGTTCTGCAAACAATATCCTCTTAAAATTATCGGCGGCTATACAGGCAGCGGAAAAACAGAAACATTACAAGTGCTTTCATCAAGTAATGCAGTGATAGACCTTGAATTGCTTGCTAATCATAAAGGATCTGCTTTTGGTCATTTAGGACAAAAAGAACAACCAACGCAGGAAATGTTTGAAAACAAACTCGCTATGGCTTTGTCTGCAACCGCTGCAGCAGATTGCATCTTGATAGAAGATGAAAGCCAGCGCATCGGTGCAGTAAATATCCCTAACCTTTTGTACACATATATTCAAACAATGCCCGTTTATTTTTTAGAAATACCTTTTGAAGAGCGATTAAATCATATTATTGAAACATACGGAACCTTTGAAAAAGAAGAATTAGCCGCAAGTATTATCAGAATAACAAAACGCCTGGGCGGACTGGAAACAAAAACAGCTCTTGAATACCTTGAAGCAGGAGATATAATTAATTGCTTTGAAATATTATTAAAATATTATGACAAATACTATTTAAAATGTTTAGAGCAAAAAAAAGACAACGTATCATTCATTAAAAACATTCCTTTAGAAAATACCGATGCTATTCTTAATGCAGAGGTGTTGAAGGCAATGGTCATTGGGTCATTCAGTCATTAAACCAATAAGAGTTATTCTTCAATTTTTGGTATTTGCACACTTCTTCTTACATAGATATAAAACTCATACCATATTCTTACTACATTAGTAGTGATGGTAAAATAAACCCATTAAGAACCTTATAAATATTATGAGATAGTTTTGCAATGCGTGATAATACCATGCTGCTGGTTTTGTGGCAGGGAATAATAGGCATGGTTTGAATTATACAAGGATTGGTTTGGAAGTGACAAGATTGGGAGTTACACCTACGCTAATTTTGTGTCATCAAATTAAATTTAGTAAATTCAAAAAAAATGGGAAAAGGAATTTTTATTACAGGCGCATCAAGTGGTTTAGGAAAAGCTGCCGCTAAATTATTTGCAGCTAAAGGCTGGAAGGTAATTGCTGCCATGCGTAAACCGCAAAACGAAACCGAGCTCAGCCGGTTGGATAATGTTACACTATTGGCCTTAGACGTTACAAATCCTGAAGAAATTAAACAATGCACGCAAAGTGCAATAGCGCAGGCCGGTATTGACGTTGTTTTTAATAATGCAGGTTATGGTTTAGCCGGACCAATGGAAGCTATTACAGATGAACAATTAGTAAGGGAAGTTGATACGAATTTGTTAGGTGTAATAAGGGTTACACGGGCATTCATCCCATACTTCAGAGAAAAGAAGAGCGGGCTCTTTATTTCTACTACTTCAATTGGCGGTCTTGTTGCTTTCCCCTTCTTTTCGGTTTATCATGCTACGAAGTGGGGTTTGGAAGGTTGGAGTGAGAGTATGGCTTTTGAATTAAAACAATTTGGAATTGGAATAAAGACAATCTCGCCGGGAAGTACAAAAACCGACTTCGCCAGCCGTTCGCTTGATGTAGCTTCTCAACCTGAATATGACCAGGTGTATGAAGATTATATCAAAACATTTTTAAGCCCGGAAGTAATGAAGAGTCTTTCCACACCCGAGCAAATAGCTGCTGTAGTTTATGAGGCAGCAACTGACGGAAAAGACAAATTAAGATATGTGGCAGGAGCTGATGCACAAGCTGCCTATACAAGACGTTTGGAAATAGGCGATGAAGCCTTTAGAAAAGAAATCAGCCATCTTTTTTTAAAAAGTTAAGTATAGGATTAGGTATGTAGCGTTGTCTACACTTACTATTTCTTTTCCATGTTTTAATATTTCCCCGATCCTTTTGGTCGGGGGGGATAAATAGTAAACAAATATGGAGGCTTTAGCCAAAACATATCACAAGTTGTCTTTGTTTGGCTAAAGCCAAAAACTAACCAATCCTCATCCCCCGGCTAAAGCACAATGTCATTTAGTTAAGCCTGAAAGGCTTCAATTTGAATAGCCGCAGGTGAAACCTGTGGAAGCCGGAAAATAAATAAAATCAACCCTGAAAGGGTTAAATACAACTCCCGTAATTATGTTCAACCACTTTGTGGTTGTTTAATATCGTGTCATTTTTTTATACGGGTTTACACCCGTCGTTATTCAAATTTTGCCCTTTCAGGGCATTTAAACCAAACTAAATGACATTAGGCTGAGGCACTTGGGCAAAGAAACATGCAAAACGAAATATTTAATCTATAAACGTATTTTTTAAGTCGGCTTTTGTCCGGCTTTAAAATGTGGAATACAAGCTAATGGCGACGTTGCAACGTGGTCAGCAGGTAAAGCATGTATCTTTATAACGGATTAATCAATAGCTAAAATTTACTTCGTGGAAAAAGTTGAAACACTTGAAGCATTTTACAAGGACAGGCTGCGGCAAGCTCCTGAAAAGCTGAAAGCTGATAAAATGCAATTTAATATTTTAAGTGCTGAGGATTGTTTAAATGCTTCAACGATCAAATACCGACGTCGTGACTTTTATAAAGTATCTTTTTTAAAAGGTCATTACATTGTGCATTACGGGGATAAGAGCCTTGAAGTTAACGGAACATTACTTGCATTCTTCAATCCTGATATACCTTATACCATCCAAATGCTGGAACACAATAACCTGGGCGGTTACTTTATCTTTAGAGAGTCTTACTTCAACGATTATTACAGAAGCAATATACGAGACCTTCCCTTGTTTGCATACGGATGTAAGCCTGTTTATATCCTTAATAATTCCCAGGAAAAGACCGGTAAATAAAATTTTTAAAAAAATAAGGATGGAAATGGCATCCGGCTATGAATATAAACATGCTCTGATCAGAAATAATATTGTAGAATTAATACACTTTGCACTAAAAATGCAACCAGCAGATAAACTCTATCAGCATATTGATGCAAAGGTCAGGATAACATCAGTATTTAATGAATTGCTGGAAAGACAATTTCCTGTTGAGTCTGCAACTGAGCAGTTTCGGCTGCGATCTGCAAGTGATTTTGCAGATCGTCTGAGTGTACATGTCAATCACTTAAATCGTGCTGTCAGATCCACAACCGGAAAAACAACTACCGAATATATTTCTGCGAGGCTGGCCGGTGAGGCAATAGCGTTACTTAAGCATACAGACTGGAACATCTCCGAAATTGGTTACAGCCTCGGATTTGAAGATCCTTCACATTTCAATCACTTTTTTAAAAAGCAGACAAACCAAATCCCTTCAAATTTCAGATTGTGACTTTTTATAAATAGCATTTCTTTTTTCGAAAGTTTTTTTTTACAAAACACTTTACTTTTTTTGGTTCTTTTGCATCTCGAAGAGAGGCATTATAGCAGTAAAAGAAGCACATTAAGTTAGCATAATGAATTCAACAGAAATAAAACTCACACAATATTCTCATGGCGCCGGTTGTGGTTGTAAAATAGCTCCTAAAGTTCTTGACCAGATACTGCAAAGCAATTTTGCTATGCCTGATAATAACCGGCTGCTGGTTGGTAACCACAGTAAAGATGATGCTGCTGTCTATGACATGGGAAATGGAACTGCACTTATTTCCACTACCGATTTTTTTATGCCAATCGTAGATGATGCTTACCAGTTTGGCCGGATTGCATCTGCCAACGCCATCAGCGATGTTTATGCAATGGGTGGTAAACCAATTCTTGCTATCGCGATATTAGGCTGGCCCGTTAATAAACTTTCTACCGAAATCGCGCAGCGAGTTATTGAAGGCAGCAGAAGTATTTGTATGGAAGCAGGAATACCTTTAGCCGGCGGGCATAGCATAGACTCTCCCGAACCTATTTTCGGTTTAGCTGTAAATGGAATAATTGATATAAAAAACATCAAACAAAACAATACAGCAAAACCAGGAAATATATTATTTCTTACAAAAAAAATCGGTGTGGGTATTTTAACTACAGCGGAAAAAAAGGGAATATTAAAAGAAGAACATAAGTCTCTTGCAGCAACACAAATGGAGCAGTTAAATAAAGCAGGAGAAGCCCTGGGTAAAATTGCAGGTGTAACGGCAATGACCGATGTAACCGGCTTTGGATTGCTGGGACATCTTGTAGAAATGTGTGAAGGAAGTAAAATAAGTGCAGAAATTAATCTCAACAAAATACCTTTATTGACTAATGATTTAAAAAGGTATATTGATTTAAAATCAATACCTGGCGGCACTGACAGAAACTGGGATAGCTATGGCGATAAAATTTCGTTCGATAAAAATATAGATGAAAATTATGCAATTTCTCTTCTTGCCGATCCGCAAACAAGCGGCGGATTATTGATAGCTGTGGATGAAGATGCTGTTGGGGAAGTGCAAAATTTATTACAGCAATTTGGATTGTATAATCAACCAATTGGAAGAACTATTGAACAAAAAGAAATAATGATTACTGTACAATAAAAAACCTGCAGTAATATAATTCTTTAATCGCCTGTTGGCTATTTCCTGATATGCACAACGGCCCCGCCACCAGAACCAATTTGTAATGATATAATATCTTTATTTGTAACTTCTTTCGTTTGTTTTACTAAATGATTTGGATTTTCATTCACATCTTTTGCATCAGTATAAATATCAGCAGTATAATTTCCTGCAGGTAAAAAATTTAAAGAAAGACTCATACTTCTGGCATTGTGATTTGTAATTGTTCCGACATACCAGTCATCATTTTTTCTTCGTGCAATTGTTACAAATTCTCCTGCTTTTGCATCAGGCACTTTTATTTCATCCCACGTAGTGGGAATTTCTTTTATAAATTCAAATCCCGGCTCACTTTCATACGCAGCAGGATAATCGCAGACCATCTGTAAATAATTTTCAAGCACTACATACATAGCCAGCATGTGACAACGCGTCCCAAGCATAAGTGGCCGCGTGTATTGAGTTTTAAATTTATCTTTCGGTACTGCCCTGAATCCGCCAAGATGGTAGTCTGTTGATCCTGCCAGCATTCTTGTAAATGGAATGTCTATGTCATGATCAGGCGAAACACCTTCCGGGTTCCATTTGTCCGCTTCATAATTTAAGGTGCCTTCTCTTGTAAATTCGTTAGGATAGGTTCTGTTTATTCCCGTTGGCTTATAAGCTCCATGAAACTGGATATGCAAATGATGTGCTGCTGCTTTTTGCAAAATTTCTGTTTGAATATTTACCATCTGCTGATCATCACGATCCATAAAATCAACCATCATTCCCTGCAAGCCCCATTTTTCAAATATGGCAAAAGCGCTGTCAAGCTTAGGATATAATGCACCCCAATGCACCCATACTCTTACGCCTACGCCTTTTTGTTTTGCATAATCACATATTTCCTTCATATCTAAACCAGGAACAGGTGTGGTGACGTCTGCATGAGGACCAGGCGCAAAACCGACGCCGTCATCCATATACCACTGGTGCAAACCATACTCCACTACGGAATGATATTCAATTTTATTACGTGCACAAAAATCTATGTAATATTGATTGGTAACGAAATTATTGCCGGGTGCATTTAATGTATCAGGCACAACATTCCCATTCCACCAGGGAAAAGTTGTTTTTCCCGGTTTTAACCAGCTTAGGTCTTTTATCTTACATGGTTCGTTTAAACTGGTGATTATATTACTTTCTATCAATGCGCCGATACGGTCGCTTATCATAATAACACGCCAGGGACTTTGATGAGGCAAACCTGCCTTTACTTTTACCAATGTCTGTCCGGGAAGGGGAGATAATCTGCTTGCCAGCATTCCTCCATGTTTTACCAGGTACATACCTGCATAATCAAGCAGAGCTGCTTCCGTTACAGCGACATGTACGTTATTGGGAAACTCAAATAGCGAGGGCATATCCATCAATGTATCTTCTGTTACCTCACTCAATTTCAGAGTGCGGTAAAGCCCTTCATGTGAATTTATATAAGCGGGATGAAACAAGGCTTTTACAACAGGATCACCGCTAAAATTGAAGGCGTCATGTTCATCAGTCAATACAAGGCTATCCCACCCTGCCTGTTTTGGAAATTCGTAACGAAAGGCTAATCCGTCATTAAATGCTCTTGCAACGATATTTATAAAGTAATAAGGAGGCGTTGTTTGTTGTATGGGAATAGTTACTTCTTTATAAACTTCGTGTACGTGTTTTGTTTTTCCAAACATCAAGTCATAATCTTCGGTTCTGTCTCTGAAAACAGGTTTGTTTATTTTTAAGTTATTTTCGAAACTGGTGTTTTCAAATTGCAGGCTTAATATAGAACTATTTATAACCAGATTTCCTTTATATACTAAAGTGTAACTGATTCTTTTATTATTTGGATCAATAGAAAAGACAATATTCTTATCTGGAGATGATAAAGAAACAGGCTTGGCAAAAAGAGACTGAGGCGTAACAAAAGACAAAAAAAGAAGAAAGAAGAAGATTTTCATAAAAAGACAAGTTGCACATAAAGTTATAAATATTGTACAACTAAATGACAACTGGCATTAATGACAAAAATGAGCTTGTAAGAGAAAAAGTAAAATTCGAACGGTTAAATGGTTTGTTGTTTTTTGTTCTCCTTATAGCCCATGGTTTTAAACCATAGGCTACTTTAAAACCAATTAATCATTATCCATTTCTATTGATGCAATTAAGATCTGTAAAAGCTACTTCCAAACGATTGATAAAGGTTTCTTCACCTTTACGCAGCCAAACCCGTGGGTCGTAAAACTTTTTATTTGGCTTGTGAGGGCCTTCAGGGTTTCCTAACTGACCCTGGAGATAGTTTTCATTCTTTTTATAATAATTTAAAACACCTTCCCAGAATGCCCATTGCATATCTGTATCAATATTCATTTTAATAGCTCCGTAGCCAATTGCTTCCCTGATTTGGTTTTGCGGTGAGCCGCTTCCGCCATGAAAAACAAAATAAACAGGTTTTTCTGCCGTGTTGTAATGTTCCTTAATATATTCCTGGCTGTTATGTAAAATAATTGGCCGCAGTTCTACATTTCCCGGGCTGTACACACCATGTACGTTTCCAAAAGCGGCAGCTATTGTAAACAGGTTACCTACCGTTTTTAAATGCTCATAAGCATAAGCCACATCCTTTGGTTGTGTGTATAATTTTTCATTTTCCACGTCACTGTTATCCACTCCGTCTTCCTCACCTCCGGTTACGCCTAACTCTATTTCTACAACCATACCCAAAGGAGCCATCCGTTTGTAAAACTGCACAGATGTTTCAATATTTTCTTCTACAGGTTCTTCAGATAAGTCAAGCATGTGCGAGCTGAACAACGGCATACCTTTTTCTTTGTAAAATTGTTCACCCGCATCAATCAAACCACTTACCCAGGGCAACCATTTTTTAGCAGCATGATCCGTATGTATGACTACAGGAACACCGTAATATTTAGCAACAGTATGTATGTGCATGGCTCCGGAAATAGCTCCGGAAATATTTGCCTGCAGATTATCGTTTGGCATTCCTTTGCCTGCAATAAACTGGGCGCCGCTGTTAGAAAATTGAATAATAACAGGAGAATTTACTTTTGCAGCCGTTTCTAAAGTTGCGTTGATAGAGTCGGTGCCAATACAATTTACTGCCGGCAAGGCAAATTGATTTTCTTTAGCATCGTTTAAAAGAGCTTCCAATTCCTGGCCAAAAAGTACGCCTGCTTTGTATTTCATTTTTTAGAATGATTTAAATGGTTTATTATAATTACAAAGTAAGTATAAGGAAGCCAGATTAAAATTAGTTGCCGGATATTTTTATCTCATTCAATTAGTATTGGTATCCTTAAACATTTTACACTTTAAATTTTTCGGTAACTTTACTGTATGGACATAAAAGAAATTATAACTGTTGACAAAGATATTTTAGGCGGGCAACCTGTCTTCTCAGGTACAAGGGTTCCCGTAGAAAGTTTGTTCGACCATTTAGAAGAAGGGGTATCTCTCGATGAATTTTTAGATGATTTTCCAACTGTTTCCAAACAACAGGCAATAGCCCTGCTTGACATAGCTAATAAAATTCTGACATCTGAAAAGGTAGAAAAAATATATGCGTCTGTTGCTTGATGAAAACCTTCCCAAGCGACTCAAGCTTGATTTTACAGAATATGAAGTTTATACAGTGCGTGATAAAAAATGGAATGGAATAAAAAATGGAAAATTGCTAAAACTTTTAATAGAAAATTCTTTTGACGCTCTTTTAACATTTGATAAAAATTTGCAACATCAACAAAATTTCTCTAAATATTCGATTACCGTTTTTGTGTTGACTGCTAAAATTAATCGTTATATTGTATTAACAAAATTGTCTCCTAAAGTAAAAGAATATTTAAACATTGGCTCTATTCCTATCGGACCCATTATAATCAGGTAAAGAGTATTTCACACTTTTTCATTTTGGCAAATGGCCCTTTTATCTTTACAAAAATTGCCCATTGAGCTTATCTGAAATTTTCAGCCAGTTTATAACAGGCTTACAGCAAACCGGAAGTGTAGAGTTTATTGCAGTCATATTCGGAATTGTAAGTGTATGGTTTTCTCAAAAAGCCAATATCTGGGTTTATCCTACAGGAATAATCAGTACAGTCATTTACATTTATATAAGTTTCAAAGGTCACCTGTTTGGTGAGGCAAGCGTAAATATCTTTTATACAATAATGAGTGTTTACGGCTGGATATTATGGGCTCAAAAAGATGAGAAAAGTCAAACCGTCTTACTTATAAGACACAGCACCGCAAAGGAGTGGATATTACACCTGCTCTTTTTTGCTGTTTTATACCTTATCATTTGTTTTGCTTTGTCTTACTTAAAAAAAGAATTCGCTCCCGGCGCAATACCTGCCGCAGATGCCTTTGCCTCGGCTGCAGCTTATACAGGCATGTTGCTGATGGCACAAAAAAAAGTGGAAAGCTGGATTTGGTGGATAATAACCAATATAGCTTCTATTCCGCTGTATTTTATAAAAGGATATGTATTTACAAGTTTTCAGTTTCTTGTCTTATTAATTATGGCTTTTGTTGGATTAGCCTCATGGCATAAAAAAGCAAAGTATGCAAGAGCTTAAAAAGATAGTAATTATAGGGCCTGAAAGCACAGGAAAAAGTACTTTGTGCCAACTGCTTGCAAAACATTATAACTGTTTGTGGTGCCCGGAATATGCCCGGGAATATTTACTTACTCACGGAACAAATTATACGTACGATGACCTTCTGACTATTGCCAAAGGACAAATTGCCCTCGAAGACGAATACATTGAAAAAGCAACGCAACAGGCAATTATACAAAAACAGGAAAATCCGCTGTTATTTGTTGATACTGATATGTACGTTATGAAAGTATGGTGCGAATTTGTTTTTGGAAAATGTCACCAATACATTCTTGATAAGATAGGAGAAAGAAAATGTAATCTGTATTTGCTTTGCAATATTGATTTACTATGGGTTAAAGATGAGCTTCGTGAATATCCCGATTTGAAAACGAGAGAGAAACTGTTCAATGTTTATAAAAATATTCTTACCAACCAAAGCGTTCCGTGGACGATGATAAGTGACGGCTATGATGAACGCTTTAAAACGGCTATCAAGAGCATTAATGAAAACTTTTTTATTTAGCTGTGTATACAAGCTTTTGCACATCAGGATCATCTTCAATATTTCTCATTTGCTGTAATACTCTTGGGAATTTCCAGCTAACCCACCGGCTTATCGGTTTTACAGTAAATTTTTTAGGATTTGGCAGGCAGGCGATAATCATAGCAGCTTCTGCACGGCTTAAGCGAACGGCAGGTTTTCGAAAATAAGTTTGCGAGGCTGCTTCAATGCCAAAAATACCAGGGCCCATTTCTGCAACATTCAGATAAACCTCCAGTATTCTTTCTTTACCCCAAACCCATTCTATCATTTTTGTAAAATATGCCTCCGGTATTTTTCGCAGGTATTTGCTAACGCCGCTTCCCTGCCATAAAAAAACATTTTTGGCTACCTGCTGACTGATTGTGCTTGCACCGGCACCCGCTACTTTTTTCTTTTTTCGTGCATTTCCCTGAAGGCTTTTTTCTATAGATTTCCAATCAAAGCCGCTGTGGTCCGGAAACAACTGGTCTTCGCTTGCCATTGCTGCCAGCTTTGCAGATGGTGCTATCTTATTCTTATTTACATAATCTCTTTTCAAGCCATATCCGCTAAATAAACTGCCTAACTGGGTAAGCGTTACAGGCGGCATAATCCATTTACATAAAAGCAAATACAGGTTTGACAAAAAAAAAGCCCAGAGGAACCATTTCAGTATTTTTCGAAATAATCTTTTAAAAAGGTCTTTTATAGTCATGAGAAAATAAGCAGCAAGGTAAACTTCTAACGTTTATGCAAAAATGTTTTAGGGCTGTTAATAAAAATCTTTTTTTAATAAGACAATTCATATTATTGATTTAATAACAATAAAGTTGATTGTCGCAGTAGCGTTATATTTGCAAAATGCTAAAAGAAACACTGATTAAAGCGACTTTTGCAGGCGCAAAAATTTTACAAAAATACTTCCAGGGAACTTTTACTATCAGCAGCAAATCAAATATTAATGACCTGGTCACACAGGCAGACAATGAATCTGAAGATGCAATTTTTGAAGTAATAAGACAAGAATTTCCGGGACATTTTATATTGAGTGAAGAGTCGGGAGAGTTTAAATCAGATAGCAACATAAAATGGATTATTGACCCGATTGACGGAACGGTAAATTTTGCGAATGGCATTCCGATTTGTTGCGTTAGTATCGGGGTTGAAAAGGATGGGCAGATGGTTCTGGGAGCTGTTTACAATCCTTTTATAAATGAATTTTTCTTCAGCGAAAGAGGATCAGGTGCCACTTTAAACGACAAAGCAATAAAAGTCAGCGATAAAACAGATCTGTTAAGAAGTTGTCTTGTTACAGGTTTTGCAGCCTCATATCTTAATGAACCTAATAATCCGATGGAAGTTTTAGATAATTTAGTAAGGCACAACATACCGGTAAGAAGACTTGGCAGCGCAGCAATAGACCTTTGCTGGGTGGCTGCGGGAAGATTTGACGGTTTTTATGAGCACAACCTGAAAGCGTGGGACAGTGCTGCAGGATTTTTAATAGTAGAAGAAGCAGGAGGAAAAGTTACTGATTTTAAAGGCGATCATTATTCACCATACCAGCCTAACTTAATAGCTACCAATGGCAAAATACACGATGATCTTCTTTTGGCAATAAACAGTAAATGGAATCCTTAAAAGAAATGTTATTACTATTATAATTTATGAATAACAGGACAGAAATAACTTCTCTTGGTGAGTTTGGCCTTATTGAGCATCTTACCAAAAATTTTGAGATTCAAAATGCTTCTACCATTGTAAGCATCGGTGATGACGCTGCGGTGATAGACCATTTTGGCAAGCAAACGGTTATTACTTCTGATATGCTTATCGAAGGCATTCACTTCGATCTTATGTATACTCCTTTAAGGCACCTCGGTTATAAAAGCGTGATTGTCAATCTCAGCGATATCTATGCGATGAATGCAACACCAACTCATATTACTTTAAATATGGCTTTCAGCAATCGCTTCAGCGTAGAAGCGCTTGACGAATTTTATGAAGGAGTTTTTGCAGCCTGCGAAAAATATAATGTTGATCTCATTGGCGGAGATACGTCTACATCTCACAAAGGTTTTATAATAAGTGTTACGGCCATTGGAGAAATAACGCCTGAAAAGATTGTAAAGAGAAGCGGCGCAAAAAAAGGAGATTTGATTTGTGTCAGCGGCGATCTTGGCGCTGCTTTTTTGGGTCTAACTCTTTTGGAAAGAGAAAAGAAAATTTATCTTGAGCATCCGGAAGTACAGCCAGATCTTGAAAATGAACAGTATATAGTGGGAAGATTATTAAAACCCGAAGCACAAAAAGAAATTATAGATTTTTTTGCAAAGGAAGATATTCAACCTACCAGCATGATGGATGTAAGCGACGGCCTCAGCAGTGAAATCCTGCATATTTGCAAACAAAGTAATGTTGGTTGTGTTGTGTACGAAGATAAAATACCGATAAATGATCAGGCAAAACAATATGCATACAAATTGGAGTTAGACCCGACTGCCGCTGCTTTAAGCGGCGGAGAAGATTACGAACTTGTTTTTACGTTGCCGCAAAAAGACTATGAGAAACTTGTTTTAAACGAACAAATATCTGTAATAGGTTATATAACTGATATAGAAGAGGGCGTGCACATCATTACAAAAGGCGGCAGCACTCATAAGCTTACTGCGCAGGGTTGGAACGCTTTCGGGTAACTTTACATTTTCCTCATAATAAAGCTTTTAACCATAATTCAAATAATTTTATAACTGCTTAAAAGTCAATTAAGGGAAGGAATAGTATATTGCACAAGTGAAAAAGATCGGGTACTTTTTAATACTTTTAATTTGCATTTCGTGCAACACTATTAAAAAAAATGCTTACAATCCCAACAAAAAATACGATACTTCTCAACTGAAGAAAGACTTTTCTGTTTTACATAAAGTTTTAAAAGCAAATCATCCCAGCTTATACTGGTATTCTTCACAAGACTCTGTTGACAATTTTTTTTCTCAAACGTATACGTCATTACGAGATTCTCTTACTGAAAAGCAGTTTAGAAACAGGGTTGCGTGGGTTATTAATAAAATTCATTGCGGCCATACTGTTGTAAGGCCTTCAAAAGGATATTCTAAATATTACAGCCGACAAAAAATTAACTCATTTCCGCTCCTTTTAAAAGTATGGCAGGATAGTGCAGTTGTGATAACAAATCTTTTAAAAGAAGATACGGTTATAAAACGCGGAACAACGATTATTGCAATAAATGAAATTCCTGTAAAAACAATTATTGACAGCATTTGCCAGCTCATCAGCTCTGACGGTTACTCAAATATTTTTCAATACCAGGCGATTAGCTTCAACTTTCCCGCATTCTATAAAAATGCCTACGGCCTTGACAGCAGTTATACCATACAATATAAAGACAGTACGGGTAAGCTCCGTAAAACTATACGTAAGAACTTTGAGAGCAGCAATGATTCGGCAGATGATAAACAGCAGCTTTTGCCAACTTTTTTGACAAAAAAACAATTCCGCCGTTTTAAGTTGCTTAGGGATAGAAACCTGGAGACAGACACTTTATTACATGCAGCAATAATGTCTGTAAACACTTTTTCCAAGGGAAGGCTTATTCGGTTTTTTAATAATAGTTTTAAGAAAATAAAGCAGCAAAAAATTAAGCATTTAGTAGTTGATTTGCGTCTTAATACCGGGGGAAGTGTGCTTGCATGTACCAGGCTTTCTCAGTATCTTATTAATAAACCTTTTCACGTAGCAGACACAGTTGCGACATACAACCGGTCTTTCCATTATAATAAATATATAAAGCCCTGGCTTATTTACTGGTTAAGCATGCATATCTCAGGAAAACGGTATGCAGACGGAAGAATACATTTTCGCTATTTTGAAAAACATACCTTTAAGCCGAAAAAGAAAAATCATTTTAATGGCAATGTTTACATTCTTACCGGAGGATTTACTTTTTCTGCAGCAACCTTAGTAGCCAGTAATTTAAAAGGCCAGAGCAATGTAACGCTTGTAGGAGAAGAAACCGGCGGAGGCGCATACGGAAATTCTGCAATGTTATTAACAACAGTAATTTTACCAAATACAGGCTTAAGAATTACTTTACCACTTTACAGAATGGTTTTGAATGGCCGGCGACCAAAAGATGGACATGGCGTTTTACCTGACGTAGAAGTAAAGCCTTCTTCTGAAATTATAAAAATGGGAGCAGATGCAAAATTGGAAAAAGCTAAGGCACTGATTTTAAATAAATAAGTACGCTGCTCTTTTTAATTCTAAAAACACTTCATCTTATTTTAAGAGAATATTATAGGTAATATTTTAATGTTTAAAGCTATAACATTCAATTGATTGTCTTCATTCTCCTGATTTACTTTCTTCTGGTGAAGGATGTTTTAAATAATCTTCTGCTTGATCACTTATTCCTGTATTTGCAGGAATCGTTCTTTCCAGCTTATCTTCCCACTCGTTGCTTTGGTGGGTAAGGCCTTCTTTAATGTCAATCACACCTTGTTCAACTCTTTGGCCAATACTACTTGTATTACTTGGATCCGGCGGAGCTTCGTTGGCTTCCGGTTTATCAGGATTTGTGACATTCGGATCAATTCCATGAATTCTGTTATCCATTATTTTCTTTTTAAATTTTGTCTAATTCCAGACTTTGGTTTCTCTGTTTATTAATGCATCTATTTCTGCAGGCGTTTCTGACACCTCTAAACCAAATTTTTCGGTAAAGAATAGTTCAGTAACTACTTTACCTTCGTCAGTATGTTTAGCATAATAATACAAAATGTTATTCGTGTTCACATGTACTGTTGTTCCGGCAAGATTTAATTTAATAATTGTTGGTTTCATTTTTATTACTTTATACAATGAATGATAAAACAATCAGGCCAAATAAAATAAATGCCCTTCATAATTAGCCTGATCGCTTTTAGTTTTAACAATGTTAATCATAATTTATCTTAAATTCATTTTATTTATCTTTGGTAAAACCGTAATAACAATTTAAATTACTACCATTACATTTTGACTTTTAAAGAATTTAATTTTGACAACCGGTTGCTTGAGGGAATTGAAGCAAACGGTTATGATACTGCTACTCCTATTCAGGAAAAAGTTATCCCTTTAATTTTAAAAGGAAAAGACTTGATTGCTTCTGCACAAACAGGTACAGGAAAGACTGCTGCGTTTCTTCTTCCAATAATACATAAAATACTAAATGCACCTGAGTCTGATCATATTAATGCGTTGATTATTGTGCCTACCCGCGAATTGGCAGTGCAAATAGCGCAGAATTTAGAGGGGTTATCCTACTTCACTTCTGTAAGTTCTTTGGCAGTGTATGGTGGCGGAGATGGAGCTTCTTTTGTTCAGGAAAGGCAAGCTTTATCAAAAGGTGCAGAAATTGTTATATGTACGCCGGGAAGGTTAATAGGTCATTTGAATATGGGTTATGTGAAATTGAAGCAATTGCAATATCTGATATTAGATGAAGCTGACCGCATGCTCGATATGGGATTCAACGATGATATTATGAAAATAATTTCATTTTTACCTTCTAAGAGACAAACGCTTCTTTTTTCAGCCACAATGCCTTCTAAAATAAGAGATCTCGCAAGGAAGATTTTGTCTAATCCTGAAGAAATAACTATTTCACTATCAAAGCCGCCGGAAAAAATTAAACAGGAAGCTTATGTTGTTTATGACTCTCAAAAGCCTGCCTTGATACGTTATTTATTAAAATTAAAAGAGTACGATTCTGTTTTAATTTTTTGTTCTAAAAAGCATACGGTCAAAGAGCTGACTGCTCAATTAAAAAGAGCAGGATTTTCTGCAGACGAAATTCATTCTGACCTTGAACAGGGAATGAGGGAGCAGGTGCTTGCTGCGTTTATAAATAAAAGATTAAGAATCCTGATAGCTACAGATATATTATCGCGTGGTATTCATATTGATAATATTGATTTAATCATTAATTATGATGTACCAAATGACGGTGAAGATTATGTGCACCGTATCGGGCGCACGGCAAGGTCAGAAACCTATGGAACAGCTTTTACATTAATTAATGAAAGGGAGCAGAAAAAGTTTGCTTCAATCGAAGCGCTGATAGGGAAAGTAGTTACTAAAGCAACTGTGCCCCAGCAGTTGGGAGAGACACCAAAATATAATCCTGTTTCTGCTAATAGACCTAACACCCGGTATAATCAGAGAAACAGGAGCATTTGAATGAAGTTTCATTAATTTTTCTATTACTGCAATTCACTTAAGCGACAGTCGTTAATCGGAGAAAGCCCATCATACATTATATTTTATCTTCCCATATAAACCATTAGTATTTGAACGTCACTTGGATTGACGCCGCTTATTCTGCTTGCCTGGCCTAAGGTTGAAGGACGTATTTTATTAAATTTTTGTCTTGCTTCATTTGAAAGAGAAATAATTTTTTCATAGTTAAAGCTATTCGGAATAATTAATTCCTCAAGCTGGCTCATTCTTTCTACCAATTCTTTTTCTTTGTTTATGTAAGTATCATATTTTATCTGAATTTCTGCCTGCTCTATGTATTCAGCAGGGAATATTCCGAGAATTCCAAATAGTTGAGAAGAATGTTTAATCATTTCTTTTACCTCTGTATCAGGCCGTAATAATAATTGGGAAAGCTTTTGCTTTTGGTGAATAGGAGCAGATGATATCCCTTCTAAATATAAGTTTATCTCTTCAGGTTCTGCTCCGTATTCATTCATTATTGTCTTAATCTCTTTTACCCCTTCCTCTTTCTTTCTTACTTTTTCCATTCTTTGCTGTGATGCCAAGCCCAATTTGTAACTCATCTGTGTCAAACGCAAATCAGCGTTGTCCTGCCTTAGTAATGTTCGGTATTCAGCTCTGCTTGTAAACATCCTATAAGGCTCGTCAGTGCCTTTACTTATAAGATCATCAATCAACACTCCAATGTATGCCTCGCTCCTTTTCAGCACAAAAGGTTCCAATTCAAAGGCTTTTTGGTGTGCATTGATTCCTGCCATTATTCCCTGGCATGCGGCTTCTTCGTATCCGGTTGTGCCATTTATCTGGCCTGCAAAAAAAAGATTTTGAGTTAATTTAGTTTCAAGAGAATAAGTTAATTGTGTCGGTGGAAAATAGTCATATTCAATAGCATAGCCAGGACGAAACATTTTACAATTTTCGAAACCTGGAACCATTCTTAGCGCTTTAAATTGCACTTCTTCAGGCAAAGAAGTAGAAAAACCATTTACATAAATTTCGATAGTATTAAATCCTTCTGGTTCCACAAAAAGCTGGTGCCTGCTTTTATCTGCAAACCTGTTTATTTTGTCTTCAATGCTTGGGCAATATCTTGGACCTACACCTCCTATTCTTCCCTGGTACATGGGGCTCTTGTCAAAACCGGTCTTTAAGGTATCATGAACATCTTGATTCGTATAAGTGATATAGCAACTTTTCTGTTTGGAAGGGTCAATTTTATCTACATCACTATATGAAAATCCTACAATTTCGTCGTCGCCCTTTTGTTCTTCCATTTTGCTGTAATCAAGGCTTCTCCCGTCAACTCTTGGTGGCGTTCCTGTTTTTAATCTATTGCTTTCAAAGCCTAATGCCACTAATTGCTCTGTAATGCCTGTTGATGCTTTTTCAGCCATCCTTCCACCGCCAAATTTTTTTTCACCGATATGAATAACACCATTTAAAAATGTTCCGCTGGTTATTACAACTGTTTTTGAAAGTACTTCATGTCCCAGACTCGTAATTACTCCGCAAACAAAGCTATTTTTTATGATAAGAGAACTAACACTGTCTTGATAAAAGTCGATGTTGATGGTATTTTCAAGCATCTCACGCCACTTTATACTAAAAAGTGTCCTGTCGCTTTGGGCTCTCGGACTCCACATCGCCGGGCCTTTGCTTTTATTAAGCATGCGAAATTGTATAAGAGTCGAGTCCGTAACGATACCACTATATCCGCCTAATGCATCAATTTCCCTCACTATTTGCCCCTTAGCTATACCCCCCATTGCAGGATTGCAGCTCATTTGTGCAATTGTTTGCATATTCATCGTTATTAATAATACCTTGCTGCCCAGATTTGCTGCTGCTGCTGCTGCTTCGCAACCTGCGTGACCTGCTCCGACTACAATAACATCATATTTATTAAACATTTTTCTAAATTATCATGCAAAGATAAATCCTTTAAATAGAGACTATTTAGATTGGTTCTTTTGTTTCACGTGAAACAAGTGCTTAGGGTTGAGTGCAGGCGAAATCTTGAATTACAATAGAGTTTTTATCGGCATAATCAGCAAGTCCTATTCCCATTTCCGTAAACGACGGATTGAGTAAAGAATGCCTATGCCCTAATCCAGGTACATTCTGGTCTATATACAGCAAAACAAGCATCAAAACAGGATTTTGAGGACCAAAACTTATATTCTCTCCTGCACAATTACGTATCCCGGCAGCTTTCATTCGATCGGGGAAAGTAGCGCCGGAAGGAGATGTATGAGATGGAGAGGCATTTTGTGCAGCAAGTTCTTTTGCAAGAGAAAGTGAAGTATTTAATAATTTTAAATTTGGCTTTACTAAAGGTAAAGGGGCGGTGTTATTCAAGTCTTTTTCTAAGCTGCTTGTATAGCTGTTTTTGAAATCAGGATAAATTTTTAGAATAGGAGATACAACACTGTCCCAAAACCCTTTAGGATTATTCCTGCTATAATTTGTCCAGTAAAACCATTCTTTTAAAGCGGGATTTAAAGAATGATATTCAGAATTTTTCTCTAAAAATTTTTCGATTGCAATATTTTTGGAAGGTAAAGATGGCAGAGTCTTTACCTCTAAGGTGGTGGTTCCAAAATGCTGGGAAAATGAAATAATCGGAATAAGTAAAGCAAGAAAAAGAAAAGGTTTCACGTGAAACATACTACTGTAATTTTTCCTCAAACAATTGCAAATAATAATCCTCTTTTTTTCTCATAACTGTTATTTCACTTTTCTTTTTGTCATTGTAACCAGATAAATGTAAAGCACCATGAAAAATCACCCTTAAAAGCTCATTTTTGAAAGAAGTAGAATGAATAATCGCATTTTCTTTTACTCTGTCAATACTTATATAGACTTCACCTGTAACAACCTCTCCTTCTGATAAATCAAAAGAAATTATGTCAGTGAAAAAATCGTGACTTAAATATTCCTTATTGATTTCTAACAAATATAAATCCGAGCAGAAAATGTAATTAATTTCGTCTACTATCTTTTCCTCATCTAAAAATATTCTTATAATTATTTCCTTTACAACCTTTTTTCGCTTAAATAGCAATTGTTTTACGTCAGCATGATTAAAACGTACAGGAAGCATTTAAATAATTTGAATTCTAAAATTCGTAATAAAAAACAGAATATACAATCTACTTTTGCTGAAGCAATGGCAATGAAAAAGTTATCACAGATAAAAGTGGGTAAAACGGTAGTTGTTCATTCTTTTGAAAAGGATGATATTTTTATAAAGCTCATGGAGATGGGGTGTATTCCTGGTGAAAAAATTAAAGTGGAACAAATTGCTCCGCTTGGAGACCCAATTTCTATATTAGTTGCGGGCTACAAGCTTAGTCTTCGTATAAACGAAGCTGAAATGATTTTAGTGGAAGAACTATAAATAATTATGGAGTTAAATGAAAATAGGTTTATATTTTGGCTCATTTAATCCAATACATGTTGGACATCTTATCATAGCTAATTTCATATCCAATTTTACTGATTTAGAAGAGGTATGGTTTGTTGTTTCACCTCAAAATCCATTAAAGAAATCATCAACCCTTTTAAATGAATACGATCGCCTTTTCTTAGTTCAGAAAGCAATAGAAAACAATCAAAAATTCAGGGCCATCGATATAGAGTTTAAACTTCCCAAGCCATCGTATACAGTAGATACATTAACATATATTAAAGAAAAATATCCTCAACACAGTTTTTCGCTCATAATTGGATCTGATAGTTTGCAAAATATTGATAAATGGAAAAATAGCGGGTTTTTATTAAACACCTATTTTTTTTATGTTTATGAGAGGCCAGGATTCAAAGTCGAAAAGACCGCACTAAATATTATTGTATTAAAAGCTCCGCTATTGGAAATTTCATCAACAGAAATCCGTAAAATGATAAGAGCAGGGAAATCAATTCAATATTTAGTACAGGAAGGTGTTTTGGCCGAAATTGAAAAAAATGGTTATTATAAAAAGTAATTGATTAACCATCCTACTATCAAAAAAAATGCAACTATAACCGGGGAGGGAACTTTAGTAAACTGAAGTAAAACAAAAGTCAACATTACAGCAATGATGTTTTCAATTGTAAATCGTGAAGGTATAGACATAAATAAAAGAACCGTAGCAGCGGCCATGATCCCTACTACCACTGCATTTATGCCTTCCATAGCTCTGAATACAATAACATGTTTTTTTAAATTATTCCATATTGGATAAAAGAAAAGAACTAATAGCAGACTTGGTAAAAAGATTCCAATAGTTGCAATAAAACAGCCGAGAATTTGAAAGCCTGGGCCTTGGCTTTTTAAAACCATTCCACCGACAAAAGTTGCGATTGAAAAAATGGGACCCGGAAAAGCCTGACCCATTCCTGCTCCGGTAAGAAAATCAGCAGCGGTCATATATGGAGTCTTGGCACGAATGACATATTGTTCAAACATCATGGTAATTAATACACTTCCTCCCCCAAAAACAATGCTTCCAAAACGGTAAAAATTCTCAAATAGATTGACAGGTTTTCTTATAGGAAGATGGTAGATGCGTACATATTCACTTAAAATACCTGCAGTAAGAAAAATAAAAGCGAAAAGCCACAAATTGTGCCATTTTACCGGATATTTTTTTTTATTAGAACTGGGAATTCTCTTGTCACTGAAGTTGCTGACTATACTTCCTCCTATAATAAGCAGGGGAAAAACCCAGGGAGATTGTATGAAATAAGTGATTAACATAGCACCAAGCATAATAAAGAAAGTAGCCTGATGCTTTATGGAAATCTTAAAACTTTTAAAAGCGGAATATGCAAGAAAACCTACAGCCATCGGCTGAATAAAACGGAAGATAAAATTTACATTATGCTTTGCAAAAACTCCAAGCAAAAAGCCCAAACCACCCATTAGCGTACAGGCAGGAATTATCCAGATTAGTAAAGTAATAACCGCTAACAGTGTTCCTCCTCTCTTGTATCCTATTAATGTCAGTGTTTGCGTGCTGCTTGCTCCTGGAAGCAATTGTACAAAAGCATTAATTTCCAGCAGTTCTTCCTGAGAAATATAGTGACGCTGCTGAACAAATAATTTGTGCATTCTTACAAAATGCATTTGCGGACCACCAAAGGCAGTAAGACTATGTCGGAGCACTGTCTTTAAAAAAGGAATATGTCTAATAAGTTTCAAAAACTATTAGCGTTGTTAGTTTTTTTATGAATCAAAGGAACAGAATAATTAGTAACCCTTTTAAGTAATTTATCTGATAATTATATACCAGTATCAGCATAAAGTTTTACAATGCCTTAAACTCGGTGCCTTGGCTGATTATATTAAAAGATAATAAAAAAGTTGTAAATGCAGTAAAAGAAAAAAACCCACCTAATTACAGTGGGTTTTATAATGATAACATTAATTTCCGTATTCGCTTAAAAACTTTATTCGCATAATTTTAAGCTGTTCCCAATCATATCCTCCATCTGCAAGCTCTTCCTGAGCCACATCTAATGAAGAAGTTTCGCAATTGCGGAAATAATCAATAATTTCTTCCTGTTCCTCTTCATCCAGCATATCATCTATTGCGTAGCCAAGATTAAGTTTGGTTCCGCTGGCTACAATAGTTTCCATCTCTTCCAACAGTGTCTCTAATTTTAGGTCTTTTGTTTTTGCTATTGTTTCTAATGGTATTTTTTTGTCTACATTCTGAATGATAAAAATTTTATTACTGCTTTTATTTGCGACGCTTTTCATCACAAAATCGTCAGGTTTCTCAATTTCGTTTTCCTCAACATATTTTGCAATCAATTCAACAAAAGGTTTACCATATTTTATTGCTTTACCCACACTTACTCCCTGGCACTTTTCCATTTCTTTTAAAGTGGTGGGATATATAGTCGCCATATCTTGTAACGAGTTTTCTAAAAAAAGGACAAATGGGGGCAATCCTTTCTTTTTTGCTTCTTTTTGCCTGAGATCTTTCAACATTTCAAACAAAGTATTATCAGCAGCAGAACTTACGGCAGCTACAGGAGCATCAGGCTCTTCATCATCTTCTGAGTTAGCGTCTTCAAACTTATTATTCAAAGAAATGGGAAAGCTTGCGGGTTTCTTTAAAAACAGTTCTGATCCAGGTGTAAATTTTAATAATCCGTATTCTTCAATATCTTTTACAATTAAGTTAGCTAACAGCATTTGCCTGATAAGACTGCTCCAGTAATGCGCATCTTTATCATCATCGTTACCGATTCCAAAAACCGGCAGTACGTTGTGCTGGTACATTTGAATTTGTTGTGTAGCCTTTCCCATAATTACATTAACAACATAATCAATGGTAAAACGTTGATCTAAAGCCTTCACTACTTTCAAAACTTTCACAACACTGTCTTTTGCCTCTATCATTTCTTTAGGCATACAGTTATCACATCCTCCTGTAGCCGGGCATTTATTTATATCCCAATCTTCTCCAAAGTAGTGAAGGAGAACTTTTCGACGGCAAACACTGCTTTCCGCAAAGCTTACGGTTTCATTTATCAGTTGTGCTCCTACTTCCCGTTCACTTAAAGGTTTATCACGCATAAGATGTTCCAGTTTGGAAACATCTTTATGAGAATAATATAATATACATTTTCCTTCAAGCCCGTCACGCCCGGCACGCCCTGTCTCCTGGTAGTAGTTTTCTATACTTTTAGGAATATTATAATGGATAACAAAACGTATATCCGGCTTATCTATGCCCATACCAAATGCAATGGTGGCAACTATTACCTGGGTATCTTCTTTCAAAAATTTATCCTGTCTTTCTGCCCTTAGCTTGCTGTCTAACCCGGCATGGTACGCTACTGCCTTAATTTTATTTGCAACGAGTATTTCTGCCAGTTCTTCTGTAGTCCTGCGGTTTAAAGTATAAATTATACCACTTTTCCTGGGATTTTGAGAAATGAAACGGACGATGTTTTTTATTGTCTGGTCTTTTTTTATCTTAGGTTGAATTTCATAATATAAATTTTCCCTGTTAAAAGAAGATATAAAAATGGCCGGATCGCGAAGCCCGAGATTTTTCAAAATATCGCTTTGAACCTTTGGTGTGGCTGTTGCAGTTAAAGCTATGATAGCTACATTGGGATTGATTACGGACATCATTTCCTTCAGGCGCCGGTACTCAGGCCTGAAATCATGACCCCATTCAGAAATACAATGCGCTTCATCTACAGCAAAAAAAGAAATCTTCAGATCACTAAAGAAATCAAGGTTTTCCTGCTTGGTCAGCGTCTCGGGGGCAACATAAAGCAATTTAGTCTTACCTTCTGTCAGATCAGATTTTACTTCCCGTTGCTGCACTTTGGTAAGAGATGAATTGAGAAAGTGAGCCACATGGTCTTTTTCACTGTATCCTCTTACCAGGTCCACCTGGTTTTTCATTAATGCTATCAACGGACTTACAATTATAGCACATCCATCCATAATCAGTGCAGGCAATTGATAACAGAGGCTTTTTCCACCTCCCGTGGGCATAATAACAAAGGTATCCTTACCACTAAGGAGGCTGTTAATAGCCTGCTCCTGGGTGCCTTTAAATTTATCAAAACCAAAATATTCTAAAAGATACTTTTGAATATTATAAGAGTGACCATCAACTGCCTGGGGTATAGCAGACTTTTTAGAGATTTTTTTTACTGAAGAAACCTTATTGACTGCAGTTTTTTTTATTGTTGTATTTGTTGCCATTTTTTTTAGATAATTTCCAATTCTACACGAGGACTTTTAAACTATGATTTAGTGGAAAAAAATGTTTTAGCAAAAAGTTTATAAATAATCTTTTGCTAAAACCATTTTTTATTGCTTTGTAGCGAAGTTAACACATGGCTTCTGTTAATAAAAAGGCCAGTTGTTAAAGTTTGTTCTTAATATTAATAAAAATTAAAATGCGTAGAGATAAAAAGTGTGTTTTTACAAAAAGCTTTTATTTCATCAAATTTTATTTGTTTCAGTTTTGATGGTAAAAATGATAGCCCTGTTATGCATTTATATTAAACAATGAATAGTATTTTTACCGCGAATGAATCAAATGATATTTAAAACAGCGCTGCGAACCATTCAGTTGGAAGCTGAGTCTGTAGCGGGACTGGCAAAATATATAAATGAAGATTTTGAAAAAACAGTTGAGACAGTTTTCAACTGTAAGGGACGGCTTGTAGTGAGCGGCGTTGGAAAAAGTGCAATAATAGCTCAAAAAATTGCAGCTACTTTAAACAGTACCGGTTCTCCAAGCCTTTTTATGCATGCCGCAGATGCCATTCACGGTGACATTGGAATGGTGCAAAGAGAAGATGTGGTTATGATCATCAGCAAGAGCGGGGAAAGCCCGGAAATAAAAGTACTCATTCCTTTAATCAAAAATTTTGGAAATGTATTGATTGGTATGGGAGGAAATGCAAAGTCTTTTCTTGCAAAAAATTGTAATTACTTCCTTAACACAACTGTAACGGAGGAAGCTTGCCCAAATAATCTGGCTCCTACCAGCAGTACAACTGCCCAAATGGTGATGGGAGATGCGCTGGCAGTTTGTTTAATGAACATGGCTGGTTTTAACGGCCAGGATTTTGCAAAGTTTCATCCGGGGGGAAATTTGGGAAAAAGGTTATATTTAAGGGTAAAAGATATATACGTTTTTAATGCAAAGCCGGCAGTTCTTCCAAATGCAGGATTAAAAGAGATAATTGTAGAAATTTCAAAAAACCGCCTCGGAGCTACAGCGGTTATTACAGAAGAAAAGACAATTTCAGGAATTATAACAGATGGTGATCTGCGTCGCATGCTCGAAAAAAGCAGTACGTTGGATGGTATAAAAGCAGCAGATATACTGTCGTCAGATCCTAAAAAAATCTTTGCAGATGATCTTGCAGTTCATGCCCTTGAGGTGTTGCGAAGCAACGATATCAGTCAGCTTTTAGTAATTAACGAGCAGGATGCTTACCTGGGAATATTACATTTGCATGATCTTGTGAAAGAAGGAATTTTATAAGAATAAAACAAATAAATCTTTTAACCGTTATTATTGCAAAATGAATAAAAATAACTACGTAGCAATTATAGCCGGTGGTATCGGCAGCAGATTTTGGCCCAAAAGCAGGGTAAGTTATCCCAAACAATTCCTTGATATTTTAAATACCGGTAAAACGCTGATTCAATATACTTTCGAACGTTTTGAACAATTTGTTCCTAAAGAAAATATCTTTGTCGTCACATCGTACGAATATGCAGATATTGTAAAAGCGCAACTGCCTCAAATGCCGCAGGAAAATATAGTCTCTGAGCCATCCCGCAAAAATACCGCTCCCTGTATTGCATTTATATCTTTTAAGCTGATGCAAAAAAATCCTGCAGCCACGCTTATTGTTGCTCCTGCAGACCACCTTATATTAGATAATGTGACTTTTGAAAATACTTGTCAAAAAGCGATACATTTTGTAGAAAATAACACCGCGCTTTTGACATTAGGCATCAAGCCGACATATCCTAATACTGGTTATGGCTATATCCAACGTGAAGCAGAGCCGGCCGGCAATGACATATATAAAGTAAAAACATTTACGGAAAAGCCTAATCTTGAGCTTGCAAAAACCTTTTTGCTAAGCGGTGATTTTTTATGGAATGCAGGTATTTTTATCTGGAAAGTTTCTGCAATTATTGACAGCTTTGAAACTTACCAGCCGGAGATGTATGAAATTTTTTCTGCCGAAAAGGAAAAATACAACACGCCGGAAGAAAAAACAGCTATTGAAAAAATATATCCATTGTGCTCAAGCGTATCAATAGATTATGCTATAATGGAAAAAGCTGATAATGTGTATGTTATCCCCAGCAGCTTTGGATGGAGTGATCTTGGCACGTGGACAAGCGCATATGATAACCTCGAAAAGGATTATTTGGGCAATGCTATAGCAGGCGATAAAGTGATGGTAATAGACTCAACCCAATGTATGATAACAGCTCCTGACAAAAAACTGCTTGTATTGCAGGGATTAAATGATTTCATCGTTATAGACACAGAGGATGCACTGCTGATATGTAAAAAAGATAAAGAGCAGGAAATAAAAGAATATGTAGCAGAAGTAAAAAGAAATATGGGAGAAAAGTATTTGTAAAAGGCTGTATTGTACCCATTATTCTTGTTTCTTCTTTTGCCAAATTGCAGTTAAAACAATATTTTCTTAATTTATAAGATAATCCGCTGTTGTAATATTGAAATATACAAAGCAATGTATTGTTTCGAATTACACTTCAAATATTTTTTTTAGGTTTATTACTGTTGGTTTCACAAACAGCATTTTCTCAATTAATAACAGTAAGCGGCACTGTTTTCGACATTACAAAAAGAACACCGGTAGAAGCTGTAAGTGTATTAAGCGCATCTGGCAAAGGTACAATAACAGACTCCTCGGGAAGGTATAGTTTAAGTTTAAATGAAAAAGATTCAATATACTTTTCTTATCTAAATAAATCAACTCCCGGGTATTCTGTAAAAGATATTCAAAATCCGGCAGCTTTTGATATTTCTATCCAGCGAAAGATAAAAGAATTACCCGGGGTTTTTGTAAAACAAAGAAATTACCGCTTAGACTCATTACAAAACAGGCTGGACTACGAAAAAATTTTTGATTATACAAAACCCGGGATTAAAACATCTATGAATTCTTCAGACGTAAATCCTGTGGCAGGATTAGATTTAGACGAATTTATAAATATGTTTAAATTTAAAAAGAACAAGCGAATGCTGGCTTTTCAAAGAAGGCTGGAGCAGGAGGAAAAAGAAAAATATGTAAATCACCGTTTTAATAAAGGCCTGGTAAAAAAACTTACAGGCTTAAATTCTCCTCAGATTGATAGTTTTATGGTTGAGTACAGACCTACTTACGATATGACAGTTCAATTTAACGATCTTGAATTCGGGCAATTTATTGTAGAAGCATATAAATATTATAAATCAGGAATAAAGATTAATAAGACGGCTTTTTTAAAAGATGATGAATAACGTACATTCCTATAAGTTTTTCAGAAATTATTGAGGTCATTATTTTCTTCTAATTTCTCCATTTCATCGCCGCCAAGGCTGTAATAGCTGTTTTCTTCATCTTCGTTTCCTGGTAGTTCTTTGCCATCTTCGTCAGGGTCAGGCTCATCCAAATCCTTTGCTGTCCTTGGCAAATATCCCTGTTCTTTCAGCTCTTCATCTTCACCCATATCATTGTCTTCATCCCTTGAGCCTAAAATTAAAAAATCTTCAGCAGTTAAATCGGCATCTGTGCCTGGAACCATTTCTATGTCATCAGGTTCATCATCATTCGCTACTGTCATATCATTCCCTGTTTGCAGAATTCCTTCAATACTTTTTATATGGTCAGGAGTAATAGCATGTGAGCGTGTAAGATTTTCTACATCAATATTTACTCTTTTATTTTCATTTTCGGGGTTTAAGATATCTTCTTCGGCAGGATAATGAGGATAACCCGGAAAATCCTGGTCAATCTTTTCATCATTAGACTCCTCTACTTTGTCAGGCGTATCTATTACTTCATCAGGATTATTAGTGCTTGGCTGTGGCTTACCATTTGCATTTCCAGGATCAGTTGTTATCATTGTAAATATTTATTGTTATAAAGAGATAAAGGTATAAAAATATGTAAGATTAATTTTTATGAAAATTATAAGCACAAAATTACACGGAGTGTTAGACTATTTAGTAGGTATTATTTTAATTAGATCTCCCTGGTTGTTTGGTTTTGCTAACAGGGGAGCTCAATCTGCATTCCGGTTATTCTTGGCATCGGGGCAATTGTATACAGTGTTTTTAGTAAGTATGAATTAGGTATTTTTAAAGTAATTCCGTTCAGAATTCATTTAGTCATTGATGCACTTTCCGGCCTTTTGTTAGCGTCTTCTCCCTGGTTTTTTGGCTTTGCTGATCAGGTATATATGCCTCATCTTATTTTTGGAATATTAGAAATCATGGTGGTATTATTAACTAAAACGCAAACTTCTGCAGATGCAAACTTCAGCGCTTAGCCTTTTTTCGTAAACACTTTACCAAATTGCAGTATTAGTCTTGTTCATAACAATTGTGATGGCATGCTTTTATATTAAAATGTAAAATTGCTTACATTAATCTCAATAATAAAATAATAAGCTATATGAAAGAAAATACAGAGGTTTTATCAAATGTCTATACTGTAGCACCGGGGGTTTGGGGCAGAAAAGATGTTTTTGTTAACTTTTATATGATTCAGGATCTTACAGACCACCGATGGGTATTGGTAGATGCAGGCCTGAAATGGTCTGCGCCAAAAATAAAGGAAATGTTGGAATATCTTTTTGAAGAAGAGAGTGTACCCAAAGCAATTATTCTGACACATGGACATTTTGACCATGTAGGTTCCGTGGAAAAACTGGCAGAAGAGTGGGATGTTCCTGTCTATGCTCATCATCTCGAAATACCTTACCTGACAGGTCAGTCCAGTTACCCGCCGGCGGATCCGACGGTAGGAGGAGGTTTAATGGCCTCAATGTCTTTTTTATACCCGGACAAGCCAATAAATATATGGAAACATATAAAAGTATTGCCGGCAGATGGCACTATACCCGTTTTATCAGAATGGAAATATATTCATACCCCCGGTCATTCACCCGGCCACATTAGTTTATTTAGAGAGAGTGACCGAGTGTTGATCGCCGGAGATGCTTTTGTAACCACGAAACAAGAGTCTTTAATTTCGGTTATGTTTCAAACGAAAGAAATTTCTGGTCCTCCAAAATATTTTACTCCCGACTGGAACAAGGCAGAAACTTCTGTGGAGGAACTAGTAAAACTTAATCCTAAAACTGCCGCTACCGGACATGGCCAGCCAATGCGGGGCACCGAACTGCAAAAGGCTTTGAGGGATTTAAGTTCTGACTTTTCTGGTAAAGCTGTACCTGAAAGCGGAAGATATGTTCCAAATCCTGCTATTACTGACGCTAACGGAGTAGTGTATATTCCGCCCAAGAAATACCTGAAAAATGAACTTTTTTTAAAGGCATTTTCTTTTACGGCTTTAGCTACCGCAGGTTTATTCTGGAGCGTTTATAAAAGGAAAAAGAAAATAAAGGAAAATGAGAATTTAATTGATGTTGAATATAATTATTGAATGAGCGAAAAATGTTTATCAATATTTGACCGAAAGAAAATGTTTTATTAAAGTTGTCAAAAAAGCATTAAACTCTTTAATACAGAAAGTCGTAGATATTAGCTACCTTATATTTAAATAAAACCTCGCCGCAATAATAGGAATTTAGAAAGGGTTCCTTCCAACAATATTCTGTATATCCAACAATATTCTGTATAATTACGGTAATTTATAAAGAGTCATTAATTAATGTATAGTTGATTACAATATAAAAAACGGTTATGCTGGAGTTAATTAAAAATTTAGCACAAGATGCCAAAGATGAAATATCCGACTGTATAGATGCTTTTAAAGGTAAGCCTGTAAAAGGACATGGAGAGTTTTCTAAACGTATCAAGCACCGTCATTGCCTTTTTTGGGAATCGCCTGAGGCTGAGATTATCAGAAATACTGTTATGAAGGCCAGCGACTCTTTAGATAAGTGGAAGGACGCAAATAATTGGCAAAGAAAATTGAGTAATAAGGATAATGCCAGAGAGTTTGCTAAAAAACATGGATGTCAAGTGCCTGAACTTTATTGGCGCGGAAGAAACATAAATGAAATTAATTTTACAGCCTTTCCAGATCAGTTTGTATTAAAACCTACCATTGGTCATTCTTCAAAGCTTGTTTTTTTAATGCACAATGAGCGTAACCTGATGAATAATCTTTCTTATTCTAAGGAAGAGCTAATTGAAATCATGGCTAAAGCTTTAGAACAAAATTCCTATTTGCAATTTATTATTGAGGAATTTGTAAGAAGCGAACAGGGAGATTTTAAAATTCCTGCAGATTATAAGTTTCATACTTTTAAAGGAGAAATAGCTGCAATAAACGTTATACATAGGTTTGCAAATAAAAAAGGTTTTATGAGGGCTTATGATGAGAACTGGAATGTAATAACAGACCTTGGAACGGATTTTCCACAAGGTCCTTATCAAAGCCCTCCGGCATGTCTGGAGAAAATGAAAATGCATGCCAAAGAGCTAAGCAAGGCATATGAAATATATGTTAGAATAGATTTTTATGCTACCGATAAAGGAGCAGTATTTGGTGAATTTACGCCAACACCTTCAGCAGGAAATTATTATACACTCGAGGCTGACAAGCTGCTTGTAAAGTATTGGAATAAGTACTGTAAAAGAATGATTTGAGATTATAACATCAAGAACAAATAAAAAAAGGGTTTTCATAAAAACAGCTTTTCTATAAAGATCGACCCGCAGTTGGTTTTGAGATGCATAAAAACTTACTGCAACTGCATTCTTTCATCCATTTTTGCACAAAGACCTTCAAATATTTCGTCCACACTGCCTTCTCCGGGAATGTTGAAAACTTTATCGAACTTACGGTAATGGTCTGCTACTGCTGATGTTTTTTGATGATATTCAACAATGCGGGCTCTTATAACCTCTACATTGTTATCATCACTTCGTCCGCTTGTCAGCCCCCGGTTTAGTAATCTTTGTACCAACTCTTCTTCACTTACCAGCAATGCAAGCACAGCTCCTATTTCGGTTTGCTTCAGTTTCAATAGTTTATCGAGCGCCTCTGCCTGAGTTTCGGTACGGGGGAAACCATCAAAAAGAAATCCTGTGGCTTGCAGATTGTTATCAAGCGCTGAACCAATCATTCCAATAACTATTTCATCTGGAACAAGCTGGCCTTTGTCCATAAATTTTTTAGCCTCTGATCCTAACGGTGTCTGACCTGCAATTTCACTTCTGAGTATATCTCCTGTAGAAAGATGTTTTAACCTATATTTTAAAACAAGCCTTTCGCTCTGCGTACCTTTGCCGCTGCCTGGAGGGCCAAACAAAATAATATTAAACATTATCGGACTTACCTTGAATAAGCAGCAAATATATGGGTTGGGCATTACATTTCCTTTAACAGTTTTTTAGATTCTAAGGCATATTTTATTAAGTTTCTTACAATTATATAATATCGAAATATTTTTTCTAACTAAATAATTTGTACAAGAACAGATATGTACCCAGGAAAAAATGACTGCGCTGATCTTTTTCCTTTTATTATTCATTATTTTTCCATCTCTTAATAAAAACACGACGATTAATTATACTTATTGAATAATTACTTTTATAGTATGAAACTAAGTCAACTGGCTGAAACCCTGATTGGATCAGAAATTGTGAAACTGGGAAACGCTATCAGCGAACGTGTAAAAAACGGAGAAAAAATATATAATTATACTATTGGCGACTTTGATCCTGCAATATTTCCTATACCTCAGCAGCTTGAAAATGAAATAATTGAGGCTTACAGAAATCATTATACCAATTATCCTCCTGCAAATGGAATTGCTGAGCTGCGTACTGCAGTTTCAGGCTTTTTAAAAGATTGGGAAGGACTCGATTATGATGCTGACGAAATTTTGATTGCTGCCGGTGGCCGGCCGCTTATTTATACTATTTTTCAAAGCATAGCAGATAAGGGCGATAAAATAATTTATGCAACTCCATCGTGGAATAACAATCATTATGTGCACATGATTGGCGGTGAGCATTGTATAATCGAAACAACGCAGGAAAATAATTTTATGCCCCTGGCTGCAGATATAGCTCCTCATATTGCAGGGGCAGCATTGCTTTGTCTTTGCTCTCCTCAAAACCCTACAGGTACTACATTGTCTAAAAGTGAATTGGAAAAAATATGTGATTTCGTGCTCGAAGAGAATAAAAAACGGGGCGAAGATGAAAAAAAGCTGTATGTGCTGTACGACCAGATGTACGGGACTCTTACTTTTGGCGCTGCACAGCATTATAACCCGGTAAGCCTCAGACCTGAGATGAAGGAGTACACTATTTTCGTGGATGGTATTTCAAAAGTATTCGCTGCTACCGGTGTGCGCGTTGGGTGGTCTCTCGGTCCGGCATTTATCATTGAAAAAATGAAAGCGATTCTTAGCCACATAGGAGCCTGGAGCCCAATGGCCGAACAAAAAGCTACCGCAAATTTTCTAAAACAAAAAGAAAGCATACAAAATTACCTCGTGCATTTTAAGGCCGAAGTAGAAGAAAGATTAAAAAGAATATACGAGGGATTTATGGTTTTGAAAAATGAAGGATTTGCTGTAGATGCTGTTGCTCCCCAAGCTGCCATTTACCTCACAATAAAGGTTGATCTGGCAGGAAAAATGCAAAAAGATAAAAAAGTATTAGAAAATCAATCAGAGGTAACTGATTACTTGTTAAGAGAAGGAAAACTTGCCGTAGTTCCATTTTATGCTTTTGGAGCAGACAAAGAATCTCCCTGGTATCGCCTCAGTGTAGGTACTTGTAGAAAAGAAGAAATAAATGAAATGTTTGCAAAGCTAAGAGAGGCTCTGAAGGCACTTAGTTAAAGATAGAGCCGAAGTAAAAAAAGTCACGAAAGTAAAATAATTAGAAACATATCAATTTTTATTATGAATAAATTGGAAGCGATTTAATTTATTAAAGCTGATTATCTTTTCTATTTTTTTTGAATTTCTTATAATTTTGTAATTGTTAATGTCTATAATCTCAGTAGCAAGGCAAAGATTTTCGATACTCTCTGCATGAAATAACAATTGATTTAATTTTTCAATTACCAATTCCATTTCTCTTTCATCAATTGATTCGTTCTTTGAAAGAACTAATAGGTCTCTGTTAGCTGATTTCATATTGTAGGGCTTAACAACGTCGAAAATTTTCAATAGCAGAAGATATTATTCTTATCCTACCGACTTTTTATGTACCATTGGGCAACCGCATCCACGAGCTGTTCTGCAATTGGTAACGGTAACTGTTAATAAAAATAACAATAAAATTGATATTTGGTTGTTTTTTTTCATAATTAAACTCATATTGTATTCTTAAAATGAGTGTTTATTCAATTCTCAAAAATAAAGTTAACATTACCATCCTTATTGCCCCCCTTGACTGGGGTTTAGGACATGCGACGCGGTGTATCCCGCTTATTCAATTTTTTTTAAAAGCCGGATGTAAAGTGATCATTGCTGCCAGCGGAGCACAGGCAAATTTGCTAAAATCCGAATTCCCCGCAGTTGTCTTTGTCTCTATACCCGGTTATAACATTAAATATACAAATGCTGAACGGGTTTTTGTGTTAAAGATTGCCTTACAGCTTCCTAAAATTATACGAGCTATATATTTGGAGAAAAAATGGCTTAACAGCTTTTTGAAGGAAAACATTGTTGATGCTATTATTTCTGACAACAGATATGGCTTATTTCATCGTAAAGTTACATCAGTTTTTATTACACATCAGTTACTCATTAAAACATCTTTTCCGTTTACAGAGAGAATTATTCAGCAGATAAACTACCGCTGCATCAAAAAGTTTTCATTATGCTGGATACCTGATGAAAAAGGAATGATAAACCTGGCAGGCGATTTATCTCATCCCGCAGCATTGCCAAAAATACCCGTTACTTATATCGGCGGTATAAGCCGGTTAGAGAAACAAACCGAAAACGTGCAAAAATTTGAGTTGCTTATAATTCTGTCAGGTCCTGAACCACAGAGAACATTACTCGAAAAAAAAATGCTTGATGAACTTAAGACTTTTAAGGGAAAAGCAATGCTGGTAAGAGGTTTGCTGGGAAATACAAAAACTTTATCAACCAAAAATGACCTGGTAATAAAAAATCATTTACCTGCAAAAGAGCTTGAAAAAGCTTTTAATGAAAGCGGATATATAATAAGCCGCAGCGGATATACTACTGTAATGGATATTTGTAAGCTGCAAAAAAGATCTATACTAATCCCTACCCCGGGGCAAACAGAGCAGGAATACCTGGCTTACCATCTGCAAAAACAAGGCTGGTGCCTGTCGGTTTCTCAAAAGAACTTCGTGTTGTCTGAGTCTTTACAGAAGGCGCAAAATTTTAAATACCAGCTTCCGGATCTGAACATGGAAAAATATAAAGAAGTTCTGACGGATTTTATAAATGATTTGCCTTAAAAGGTGAATAAAATAACCAAAGGTTCTTTGAAAGGAAGATGCTTTGTCGGTAAATTTTACTATTAACAGTATTTCAGGTAAAATACTCTTTTTGGTTATAAATAGTTCTTTTAATATACACTATAATTTGTTTAAATGTAATGTTTTCTTTTACCGGGTGGTAAATTGTATTTTTTCTAAACCCTGCCATAAAAAAAACAGGTTTCCAGCGCATTGTTCTTAAAGTGCAATATGACAGCACCGGTGTTACATGATTTTCCGCTGCAGCAAAATCTGCTATCTTAAATCCGGCTTTCTTTAGCAGAGAAGGCAGTAAAACTTCGTGATGGCCGCTATAGCCGCCTTTTAAGCACGTATCAATATAATTCAACGCTTTATTAGAAATTCTGTAAATAGGGTTAAAAGAATTAATCAGCTCTTTCTTTTTAATCGTTCCTGGCGGAGCGCTAAACGATTTCCACCAAAACCACCGTGGCTTATCGGAGTACCGTCGTATATGACTTGTTATGAAGTCGTAACCGTGATTGTCTGAAATGTTTTTAAAAAAATCCTTCCAGTTACCGTTAAAAGCTACATCATCTTCCAGGCACCAGTAATAGGTATAATCAGGATGTTTTAAATAAAATTGTAAAACAGGAAAATGATTACTGCCGGGAACAAGTGTTTTTTGAATAGGTGTGTAATTAAGATTGTGTAATATTTCATCAGTAAAAGTTTCAATTTTTACTTCTTCGAGACCTCCAGGAATTTTGTTTTCATTGCTGTGGTACAAAAAAAACACATCTCCTAAATCTGCCACGGCTTTTTTTAAAGTATGATAATTTTTAATAGCTTTTTTTGAAAGCCCGGTAGTAATTATTAAAAAAGCTTGTTTGCCCGTGCTGTTAATCATTCATGAATTGGTTTTGATAAAAGTATTGAAATATAGTAAATCATAGATTTGCCATTAAAATAATAGTAATCATTTAATTTGTGCCACGGAAATATTTTTACAACCCTGGCTTTAGCTTTTTCTTTTATAAACTCTTTATTTTTAATAATATTACGTAAACAGTTTTTAGATAAAAAAAGTCTTTAGTCTGCTTTAGGATAATCAAAAAACCAAAACTGTTTTGGCGCAAGGGTAAATTCTTTCCAGCTTTTTATATCTGCTTTTACTGCAAAAATTGCGCAAGTTGGCATATCATCAACCCGGACAGAGGTAAGTTGATTTGCAAAATCAGTTATTGCCGGGTTATGAGAAAAAACAGCCGTTATTTTGTAAATATCATCTAAGCTGTTAATGGCAGTATAAAAAGCCTGGACAGCCGGCTCATATAAAGATGGAACAATAAAAATAGTTTCTGTTTTTACTTCAAAAGCTTCAGCAAACAAGGCGGCAGTGGATAAAGCTCTTTTAGCCGGGCTGCTTATAAAAACATCAATCTGTATTTCTTTATTTATCAACCTTTTAGCCATAACAGGCGCATCCGTTTTGCCACGATGATTTAAAGAGCGCTCAAAATCCTCCACGTCGAAATCCCAACTGCTTTTAGCATGGCGTACAAGTAATACTGACTTCATAATAACTGCTTTAAATATGACTTATATTAGCTGAGAAAGAAATTAGCGACTTTCTGTAAATTAAAGAAATTGGAACTTTAAATTAAGTAAAAGTTTAAGTTTGTGAAGAAAATGCTTTGTTAGCATAGTTCGGGAAATTTTAAAACAAATCTTTTAAAATAGAATCAGACTCATACATTATGACAGAACAAGAACAAATTATTTCTGATTTTAAAGTAAGATGTGAAGAAATAACATCAAAGAAATTTACCGGTTTACTTAACAGTAATACCGATCAGAAAAATATAATTGAAGAAATAAATGACGAAGCAAACGAGGTAATAAACAGTCATTCTAATATGCCAAACATAAATGCTGCTGATCTTAAAGCAGATATAGATAAAATTGTACAAATTTATCAGAATAAATTGACAGCCTAAAGCGGGTAAAAAATTTTTTGAATTTAGCCTCGAAAATTCACAAATGCCAGCACATATTGAAAACCAAAAGCCTATAAGTAAAAGGTTTTATCAATGTAGCGAGAAGCAGACTTGAACTGCCGACCTTCGGGTTATGAATCCGATGCTCTAACCAGCTGAGCTACCTCGCCATTTCGGGGTGCAAATATAGATTTATTTTTTTTAAAAAAGTGTTTTTTGCTTCAATAGAACTGAAGTAAAATAAATGTTGATAAAGACTATAATCGCTGATAAAATTGTATAAAGTAAAAAAAAGACAATAGTCCTAATAAACACCATATTTATTACCTGACAAAGACTGAAGAGGCAGGACCTTTACCGGTATTTGCAGCGGGGCCATTTTTTATAGTAACGTTGATATCCGGTTTGTCTTGTGAAGGACTGATATCAAAAGCGGTATTTAAAATAGCAGATGTATGTGCATAAACCATATCAGGATAGCTGACAAATACGCAGCTTCCGTCTTTAATAGCATCAATTATGTGAAAATGTATGCCATAAGGTACTGCAGGACAGCCTAAACTTCTGGCGATCGCTCCTCTTGCACCTAATACAGACTCGCCTACAAACCTTGACCCGTGCAATACTATTGACCTCGTTTTTACTTTGTCATTTATCCCGGGTTCCATTCCGTTTAATTGCAAACTATAGCCGGATTTACCTTTGTATGGTTGACCTGTCACCATAAACCCAAGACTGCTTTTGTTAGAATTATTAAAGTTTGAAAAACTCGTGGCAAATTCCTCTCCGCTGTTTTTGCCATGAGAAACGTAGGTGTTGAATAATAAACGGCTTTCTGCAAGGTCAACAACGTATAGCCTTTTATTCCCGCTGCTTTGGCTGTAATCACAAATTGTCAACAGGTTTGTTTTTTTCAATAAGCCTTTATTTTGCAGGTATTGAAAACCCTTATAAGCATTAAAGAAAACATCTTTGTCAAGCCCATATTGCCCGAGACTGATTAAATCATAAATGGAATCCGCAGTTTTTTTTATAAAAGGCGTACTCGAGTAATTGTTAAGCAATGAAGGGAAATTTTTATCACCGCCCGATCCTTTTTTACCTTCTCCGGCAAAAGAGTGAAGAGATATAAAGAGTAAAACAAACAAAAAAGGTTTTTTGGCACACTGTGAGAGTTCTTGCATAAATTCTAATCTTGTTGGTTTAATATTCTAATTAAAAAGGGATGGCAAATTAGAGTTTTTTACTGCTAAAATTAGTTAAAAGTTTTTAACACCTTTACTTTTATGTTCAAATATTGTTGGTTATCAATGTTCTGCTTGTTTTTTTCAAGTACTTGTTGCCATTTTATTAACAGTAAAACTTTAAAACCAACCTCTTTTTTTAAATACCCCAAGCATAATCACAGGTACTATCAGCATAATCGCCACGGTTATATAAAATCCCCATTTTTGATGAGAATAAGGAATAACATCGAAATTCATCCCGAATATACCGCCGATAACTGCGCCGGGTGCCAGCAAACAAGTTACAATTGCCATTACTTTCATTACTTCGTTCATCTTCAGGTTTACCTGGTTTATATACAGATCCTGCAGGTTGGTTAAGAGATCACGGTAGTTCTCTGCTACATCATTTGCCTGAACAATGTGGTCATAAACGTCTTTGAAATATTTACTGACTTTTTCATCCAGCAATTCATTCTCGCTCTTGATAAAACCGTTTATCAGCTCTCTCACCGGTGAGACGTTCCTTTTTAAAATTATCATTTCTTTTCGAAGCGCATTAAGCTTTTTTAAAGATTTTTTATTGCTATCACGTATTATTTCATCTTCGAGCTCTTCTATTTTGTCACCTAAGTTTTCCATTACCGTAAAATATTGGTCTACGATAACGTCGAGCAAACAATAGCACAAGTAATCTGCACCTCTCTGTCTTAGTTTACTGTTGGGTATTTGCAGTTTATCCCGGATAAGGCCAAATACATCTCTCTGGGCGTCTTCCTGAAAAGTGATGACAAAGTTTTTTCCAAAAGCAACGCTTATTTGCTCCTGCTCTACCGTGCAATCTTTTTCGTTGAAGTACAACATATTGAGCAGGCAAAATAAAATGCCTTCTATGTCATCCATCTTGGGCCGCTGGCCTATACTTAAAATGTCTTCTACCAGAAGAGGATGAATTTGGAAGTGGTGGCTTATGGCTTCTATATCTGCTTTACAAATGCCATCTATGTTTATCCAGTTTACTTTGTCATTGTCGCTAAAAGCAAACGTTTCGCTGATGTTATCAAATTTAAATTCTTCAACAGACTTCGCGTTATAACTATATACACACACTTTTGTGTTTGGGGCATCTTCTCTTACAGGTTGAACTGCAGGATTGAAGCTAAAAATTTCCTTAGTTCTGCCGGCGTCGAAAACGGGCTCGGTCAATTGGTTGAAATGTATATCCTGACGCATTTAATAAAGATAATACATCGTGCAGAAAAACATCCAATTAGTGTTTTTGAAATAATGCCCAAAATTATTTTAACGGAAAACCGTCGCTGGAAAACGTAGAATGTTTTTTGTTATATGCAGCGTGAAGTATAACTGCGCCCTGTACCGGTTACGATAATTATAACAGGTAATTGATCAAATATCTATATTTGGGAAACGATTTGTAATAATCTTTTTATATATAGTCTGATCTCTGCCGGCTGCTGGCTTACATCTGTGTCAATGTCCCAGGATTTGAATGTACCGTTGTGTTCCATCTCTATATGAATAGCGCCCTGGTCTGCGCAATTGGGGCAACCAAAGGTCTGGTTTGGATGGCTTAACAGGTAGCCGGGAAAACTTTCTTTTAGTTCTTTTGCCAGCAAATACTTATCATCGGGTAATTGATTTGAACCAAAAAGAATGGTTTCCTGGCCGGGAGCAAAAGCTTTATTCCGGTATACTTTTTCGTTCTCAATTTTAAAATAGGTATAGTTGCCGGGGAGTGAACCTCCGTCTGTACCAAATATAAATGTATCCGTTTGCGAAGTTTTACTGCTGCCTGTGAAATTTATTTTTTTACAAAAAAAGCCTGCAAAAGTTATAATGACAATGATGAAGATAATTTTCATCTTTTTGGTTTATGCCATGACAATTCATAAGTTAGTAATGTTGCACCGTCATTTGTATAAAAAAGAATATTTTTATTCGAATAATTATCAATCAGAATGCAGAATTTTTCTTTCCTGAGATAAATGCGAAAAAAGCTGCATAATGGTTTGCTGTACAAGGGAGCGTCGCAACGATGTTGAAGACAGATATACTGCCGGTTACCAAAAAATTTTCCTCTGCTTAAATTGTAAAAAATTTGTTCATTACATATAAAAAAGTTATTTATGAGACTAAGGCTTCGTAATCTTTTGCAGTATCAATGTCAATACTGCCCAAAGGAAACGGTATGGAAACAAGAGAGTCCTTGTGTTTAAGCAACAATTTTTTAGCTCCTTTCCCGCCTTTCAACAGCAATAACTCAGGAAACAATTTTTTATCAAACAATACAGGCACACCGAGAGTATTATTGTATGAAGAGGCAACGATATCTTTTCCGGTTGCTGCTTTTTTATTTATTAAATCATCCAATAATTCAGTATTTACGTGCGGCTGGTCACAAACCATAAGAATAGCCGCTGAGACGGCAAACTCTTGCTGCAACAATTTTATACCTGAACGAATGGAAGAAGCCATGCCTTCCTGCCATTGGGAATTTTGACAAATGATAACAGGTTGATCTTTTATGTAAGATTGTATTTCCCGGGCATAAGCACCTAAAATGATTATTACCGGTCTGCAGGCAGAGTCAACCCCTGTTCTCACGGCATGTTGCAACAAACTTTTGCCCTTGTGTAATAACTTTTGTTTTGGTTCACCTAACCTCCGCGATTCACCTGCCGCAAGTATTACCAGCCCGGTCATGGTTATGTTTTTAATTACTGTATTATTGATGTTTTTCAATAATTTGCTGTATTTCGCCTGTTTCCTTTGCGCCGCAGATAAAAAACTGCAGCAAAGCCTGCAGCAATTGCAGCGCCTGTTATTACTGCATTACGTGTTGTATGTTGTGGGCGCCATCCTCCGTCAATACCCGTGTTTGTATTGTTTGTCTCAAAAATGCTTCCGTCAGATACAGGAATTTGTTTAGCTCTTTTGAAATAAAAATCCATCAGCGTTACAAGAACTCTTTGGGTAGCTCCGGGAAATAAACTATTTACAAATTTAAAAAAAACAGCAGAAGCGCCGAATGTAACGGCGTTCTTAGGACGAACGGCCAGCGAAACGATGGCTTTTGCTACCGTACGGGCATCGTAAACAGGCGGGATAGGTTTTATAGGGCGACCGGTATAATTAGCGCTGTGCTGAAAACCAGGCGTATCAATAAAACCGGGAAAAATATCGCATATTCGAATACCGGGATATTTGATTAATTCGCCACGGAGAGCCTCGGAAAAACCACGTAAGCCAAACTTGCTTGCGGCATAAGCAACAGAATAAGGTTGTGCAATCCATGAGCCTAAAGAGTTGACATTGATAAGCACGCCGTATTGCTGTCTTTTAAAATAAGGCATCACAGCATGAGCCCCGTGAAGATAACCGATCAGGTTAGTTTCAATTACCCGTTCATGTACCTCGATAGGTGTTTGGGTAAATTCTCCCACGCTGCCAATGCCTGCATTATTGACCCAGACATCAATAGTCTGCCCGTAATCTGCGGCCGCCTCTGCCAGGCGCTTCATTGATTCTGCATTGGTAACGTCGGTTTTTACTGCAATAGCTTTTACCCCAAATCTTTCACACGCTGCGGCTGCCTGTGCCAGCGCATCTTCACGTCGTGCTGCTAATACAAGGTTTGCCCCGCTTTGCGCAAATGCAATAGCTGCTGCACGACCGATACCGCTGGAGGCTCCGGTTATGACAACTGTTTTTCCAGTCATTGTCCTTTTAAAATCTTTGGTGTTCATAAAATTGTATTTACAAATATTAGCAAGGCGTGAAATATATTCTGATAAAATCAAAACCACTAAAATTAGTTAAAACTGAGGGTTTAAAAACCGTGCAAACTGTTTTCGAATTTTAAGTTCTTTTTATTAAAGTCAAAAGTCATAACTTTTAAAAAAAGGATTTTAATTATGGTATAATGCCTAAACTACTTCTTATCCATATTTTGCAAAAGGTCACTTCTTTTTGGTTCCGGCACATTTTCATATTTATATGGGCAATGCCTGCAGCCGTTTCCGCAGCAGAAACCTCTTTCCAAATGATATTTTTCCGTAAGAACCACATAGCCTGATTCATTGTAGTAAAAATCAACTCCTTCAGTCAACTTCGTGTTCAATTAATAATTTTTTTAGCTGTTCATCTGCATCTGCAGGAAATGATTTATTAAGAGAGAATTTAAGGTAATGAACACAATTGCTTTTAGCAATATCAAGCTTCTCGTAATGCGTCTTGATCTGTAAATCATTTTTCATTTCATTTTCAACATATACATCATTAATATCCTCTAACAGTTCCAGTCTGAATAAGTTAATTACGTCTTTTGTAAAATTATACAAATCAGGACTGTCGGTCTTTAGATTAACAATACCGTTGTTTGCCATTATTTTCTGATATAATTTTAAAAACCGTGGATGCGTTAAGCGCTTCTTAGCCCTGCTGATTCGCAATTGGGGATCAGGAAAGGTTATCCATATTTCGTCAACTTCTCCTTCGGCAAAATAATCTGTAATCTTTTCTATTTGTGTACGTATAAAAGCTACGTTTGCCAGTCTTTCTTCAAGAGCTGTTTTGGCGCCAACCCATATACGATTCCCTTTTATATCTAAGCCGATAAAGTTTTTTTCGGCATATATTCTTCCCAGCCCGACTGCATACTCACCTTTGCCACAGGCAAGTTCTAAAACAACAGGGTTGGTATTGTGAAAAAAATTTTTCCATTGTCCTTTCATATTCTGCGGATATTCAAGCACGTTGCTAAATCCTTTAATCTCTGCAAACCTTAATAATTTTTTTTGACCCATAAGGCAGTAAAAGTAAATATTTATGTTGCGATCGCCAGTCCCCGAAAATCTTAATTGCCTTAACCATAAGGAAACGGTAATTTATAACGCTCATCCGCCGCTTATCAGTTAACTCTTTTTATTTGTGTAATTTTGCAGGTCAAATTGTAAAGATAAATGCAAATTCAGATACTTAAATCTAAGATACACAGGGTGAAGGTAACGCAGGCCGAGCTTAATTATGCTGGCAGCATAACCATAGATGAAGATTTAATGGATGCAGCTAATATGATTGAAAACGAAAAAGTACAGGTTGTAAACGTGAACAATGGTGAGCGGTTTGAAACATATATAATTAAAGGAGCGAGAAAAACAGGAACGATTTGCATGAACGGGCCTGCAGCAAGAAAGGTGCAGGTGGGAGATATAATTATCATTATCTCGTACGCTTCGATGGATTTTGAAGAAGCAAAAAAATGGAAACCAAAACTTGTTTTTCCTGATGCAAATAATAATAATCAACTGATATAGGTTTGTTTTATATAAAAGATTATTTTTTATAAAGGTCTCTCTTCAGTTAAAATTCAAATCATTCTACCTCACGCCTATTCTTCCTAACAGATCGCCGTAGCCGTTGTTAAATACATCTATTTGCGCTCCGAGAGCAAGGCTTAATTCAAGGTAGGTGTTATCTTCTGATTGCCAGGTTTCGCTGTTTTTTATTAAGATTAATTCAGCCGGAGAAGTTGTATCAGCATCAGTATTTTCATCCAAAACAATTTCAGCTTTATACTTTTCTGGTTGCAACCTGAAAATGTTATAAAGAATCGTTTCTTCGTTAATTATTGCCGCTTCAAAAAGTAGTTCCATATAAAAATATAAGTTAGCCGAATTGATATTATTATAAAAACTATTCCACAGTAGAAACTGTTAGTGCGTAATGGCAGAGCGACTTACTCTTAACAGGCACATCTCAATTTTGACTACAACAAAAGGCGTTTTGATTATATTTTTTTTTGAACTGTTGCTGACTTTTGCAATGTCAAAAACAGAAAAATAATTTATTATGAAAGCAATAAGAATTCATGAATTCGGGGGACCGGAAGTGATGAAATTAGAAGAAATAGAACGTCCCGTTCCTGCACGTGATGAGATTTTAGTAAAAGTGTTTGCCAGCGGTGTAAACCCTGCCGATTGGGTAATTCGCAATGGCGGAAATGACTTTTTAAGACCCATATTGAAACTGCCTGTGACATTGGGATGGGACACCGCAGGCATTGTAGAAGAAACAGGCGGCGATGTAACGGACTTTAGAAAAGGCGACGCAGTGTACGGCGTACCTACTTTTCCGGGCGATGGAAGCTATGCCGAATATTGTGTTGCAAAAGCTAATCAATTTGCCCTAAAACCGAAAAGCATTGGTTTTAATGAGGCAGCAGGTGTGCCTTTGGCAGCGCTTACCGCCTGGACTGGTATTTTTGAATTTGGAAAGGTACAAGCTGGTCAGCGCATCCTGATTCATGGTGCGTCTGGTGGTGTTGGAAGCTTCGCTGTTCAGTTTGCAAAAGCGAAAGGTGCGTATGTAATTGGAGTTGCTTCAACACAAAATCTTGATTATTTGCAACAACTTGGTGCCGATGAAGTGGTTGACTATAAAAATCAAAAATTTGAAGATTTGGTGCACGACCTTGACGTTGTATTTGATGCTTCGCCACTTCGTGATAATAATGAGCGACTGAAATCTGTGGTCGTATTAAAGAAAGGAGGAATACTGGTAAGCGTAAATGTTGATTTTCCGTTTAGCGATGAGGTTACAAAAGCACTCGCAAAAAAAAATGCCAAAGGAGAAATCGTTGCTGTGCAGTCCAGACAAGATTGGTTAGAAGAAATTGCACAGTTAATTGATGAGGGCAAAGTGAAAGTTGTTATCAGTAAAATTTATCCTTTAGAAGAAGTTGCCGCAGCACATCGCGAAAGCGAAACGTGGCATGTACGTGGTAAACTGATATTGGAAATAATAAAGGAAGATTAAACAGCATGAAGCATTTTAAAACGATAAGCGAATTTCACCAGTTTAGGGAATTGCCTGCACCTCAGCACCCGTTAATTAGCGTGGTAAATGTTGGAAACGTTAAACATTTACATAGTGATGAGCCGATGAATTTGGTTTTCGAATTTTATTGTATTGCAGTAAAAAGGGTATCCAATCTCAAAGTAAAATACGGACAACAACCATTTGATTTTAATGAAGGCATTATGTCTTTTTTGGCGCCAAATCAGGTTATTAGTCTCGCTCTTGAAAAAGATGAAGAAATAAAACAGTCAGGATGGGTGATATACATTCATCCTGATTTTTTATGGAATACCTCTTTGGCCAAAACGATAAAACAATATGATTTTTGGGATTATTCGGTAAATGAAGCATTATTCCTTTCTGAAAAAGAAGAAGCTATTATCAACAACATTATTCAAAACATTCAGCAGGAATATCATTCCAACATTGATAAATTCAGCCAGGATATTATCATTTCGCAAATTGAAACTTTACTCAATTATGCAGAAAGGTTTTACCATCGCCAATTCATTACCCGAAAAAAAGCCAATCACCAAATACTTGACCGTTTGGAAAAATTGCTTGCGGACTATTTTAAAAGTGAAGATTTACTAAAAAAAGGATTGCCAACAGTTCAATACATTTCAGAAACATTAAACATATCGCCTAACTATCTGCGTAGCTTACTCAAAGTATTAACAGGACAAAACACACAGCAACACATTCACGAAAAGCTGATTAATAAAGCGAAAGAAAAGTTGTCCACCACCGATTTATCCGTAAGCGAAATTGCTTATGAATTGGGCTTTGAACATCCACAGTCATTCAGTAACTTATTCAGGAAAAAAACGGCGCTTTCGCCTTTGGAATTTCGGCAATCGTTTAACTGACAAAGCTATTACCGCTAACATCGGTTTGGTATATGGCGGTTAATGTGCTTCGTAGAAACATTTGTTCAAGGCTTAGCATTGCTTCGAATGAATTTTAGCGCTAAAATTCGCGACATCGCCAGGCTGCGAAACGTTTGCGGTAATGGTTCGACTTCTATTCAACATTGAGTATCGCCTAAAAAGTCATATTCCACTACAACAATATCAGATTAGGCTACAATCATCTTTTTATAATGTTGGACTTTTGCATTACAAATAATTTAGTGAAAATGAAAAAAGTATTAGTAATAGGTGCTTCGGGTTTTGTAGGCAGACATTTAGCTAAAAAATTATCAGCCGATGGTTACAGTGTGCGCTGTTTGGCACGTACACCGGATAAAATCCGTGATTTGGCAAAGGCTGGCTGTGAATTGGTGCAAGGCGACATTTCGGAACCTGCGTCTTTACAGAACGCTTTGAAATCAATGGATGCAGTGTATATAACGATACATACCATTGCAGCACAGCCCGCCAACAAAGGATCAAAAGATTATGTAGATGTAGAGCTGAATGGCTTGCAAAATATTGTGTCAGCTTGCAGGGAGAATGGCGTAAGCCGGGTGATTTATGTGACGTTTTTAGGAGCTGCTCCTGATGCAAAAAGCACCTGGATCAGAGGTCGCTGGAAGGCAGAGCAATTGTTGCTCAAAAGCGGGCTTGATGCGACGATCATAAGACCAGGTATGATTGCAGGCATAGGCGGACAAGGCTTTAACGCTGTGGTGGGCAATGCCAAAAGGCGTTTTGCTTTTGTAATGGGTAGTGGCCGGCAAAGATTTCGCTGTATTGCCATTACCGATTTAGTATATTACATTGAAGGTGTGCTTAATGAACCGGGAGCCTATGGACAAGCCTACGATGTGGGTGGTGATGAAATACTGAACATTACACAAATGATAGATATTGTGGCGGATCTTCTTGGAAGACAACATCCCCGAAAATTTCATATTCCCCTGGGTGCCTTGAATGCTATATCTTCTATAATAGAACCCATCATCAAAATGCAAAAGGGAGCAATGAAAGGCCTTGTAGATAGTATGAAAACTGAATCCATTGGGGCAGACCATAAGGCGATTGCTGCAATATTACCTAAACCATTGCTTACTTTCAGACAATCTGCTGAGAAAGCTTTGGAAAAAACATTATAGCATTATGCCATTTACAAGGTTAATAGATTAAATTTAGTAAAACCAATTTAGTAAAACATTGAATAAAATGCGGGTATTTTTAACAGGTGCATCGGGCTTTATAGGATCAGCCATAACTCAAGAATTGATAGAAGCCGGACACACAGTACTTGGCCTTGCCAGAACAGATGAAGCCGCAAAGTCGATTACAGCGGCAGGTGCAGAAGTGCACCGGGGATCGCTTGATGATCTTGAAAGCTTGAAAAACGGCGCTGCCAAAGCAGAGGGTGTTATACATACAGCATTTATTCATGGGTTTTCAAAAATAAGCGTGTTTGCCCGTCTCAAAGTTATTTTTGGTGGTTTTCCCAATGGTATAGCCGAACGGTTTTTATCAAAGATTGCTGCAATGGACAGTAATGCAATTGCGGCAATAGGGTCAGTATTGGAAGGCTCTGGTAAGCCATTGCTAATCACTTCCGGCACTATGATTTTACCATTAGGACGGATCGTAAATGAAAAAGACATTCCTGATCCAACATCCCCTGCAGCATACCGTACTCCGTCCGAAGATGTGGCACTTGAATTGGCTTCCCGTGGTGTTTGTACTTCAGTTGTGCGTTTACCCCCTACAGTCCATGGCGATGGTGATAAAGGCTTTGTACCGAATTTAATAAACATTGCACGTAAAAAAGGAGTTTCAGCTTACATAAATAATGGGCAAAATTGTTGGCCTGCTGTGCACCGGATAGATGCTGCACGACTTTTTAGACTTGCATTTGAGAAGGGTTCGACGGGAGCAATATATCACGGTGTGGCAGACGAAGGTATTCCTTTTATTGAAATTGCAAACATAATTGCAAAACATTTGAACTTGCCTGTTGCTGCCAGGCCAGAGAAACATTTTGGCTTTTTAGGAAGAATAGTTGCAGCCGACAATAAAACATCAAGCCACTTAACTAAGGAATGGTTAGGATGGCAGCCTGCAAATGCAACACTTATCCAGGATCTTGAACACGGACAATATTTCAAATCCTGAATATAAAACAGGCAAGATAAAATGATAAATTTGCCAAAAGAATAAGTATAATAAAATTAATGTCAAACAAACAGCCACTTCGTTTAAAAACAATACATCAATACCATAAGTTGATGGGCTTACCGAAGCCCGATCATCCGCATGTTAGCGTGATAAATATCGGAGATATAAAAACCTTTCCTTTCGAAGAGTCTATAAGTTTGGTATATGATTTTTACTGTATTGCCCTAAAAACGTATAAAAACATAAGTTATAAATACGGACAGCAAAAAAATGATTTGGAGGATGGTGTACTTTTTTTTATGGCTCCCAATCAAGTAATAACAATAGAGATAGATAAGCTTAGCGAAGTGAAAGCTGCCGGGCAATTGCTATTTGTACATCCAGATTTATTATGGAATACATCATTGGCAAAATCCATAAACAAGTACGATTTTTTTGACTATTCGGCAAACGAAGCTCTGTTTCTTTCAGAAAAGGAGGAATTGAAAATTTTACTTATTTTGCAAAATATTCAACAAGAATATCAAGGCAATATTGATAATTTCAGTGAAGATGTTATCATAGCGCAGTTGGAATTGTTACTTACTTATGCCGACAGATATTATCACCGGCAATTTTTAACACAAAAACTCAGTAATCACAAAACACTTATCATATTAGAGGAAATTTTGGATGATTACTTTAAAGGTAATGATCTATCAAGCAAAGGCTTACCTTCTGTGCAATTTATTTCTGACCAACTTAATATCTCACAAAGTTATTTGAGCAGACTGCTTAAAACACTCACGGGACAAAGCACTCAGCAACACATTCACGAAAAGCTCATCGCCCGGGCCAAAGAAAAACTCTCCACCACTACTTTATCTGTAAGCGAAATAGCTTATGAATTAGGGTTTGAGCATTCGCAGAGTTTTAGTAAATTGTTTAAAACAAAAACTAACTTTTCGCCTTTGGAATTCAGGCAATCTTTTAACTGACATAACCACTGCTGCTAACATCTGGCTGGCAAGATATGCGCAGAAGATTATACACTCTCCTGCAATGTGTAATTTTTTTCCTGTAATAATCTACATTTGCAGCGGATGGGCAATGGCAATAGATAAACTTATATCACATTTTGACAGTTACATTCCTCTAAACAGCAAGGAAAAGGAAGATTTAGGTAATCATGTAATTGAAAAAAACATTAAACGGAGACAGTTTATCCTTCAGGAAAACGATGTTTGCCGGCACTACACCTTTGTTGCTTCAGGACTTTTTAAAATGTATGCAGTTGACAAAAGCGGGACAGAACACAATATTCAATTTGCTGCTGAAAACGAATGGATAATGGATATTGGCAGTTTTCATTCCGAAAAGCCGAGTCAACTGTATATTAAGGCTATAGAGCCATCAGTTATCCTGCAAATAGACAAACTAACCTTAATTTATCTTTTTAGTAATTATAAGAAATTCAATATTGATTTTAGAGTAATTATTGAAAATAAATTTGTAGAGCTTCAAAATAGAGTGTTACAAAACATAAGCTCAACTGCCCAGGAAAAATACCTTGCGTTCTTAGAACAATACCCAAAACTTGCGAATAGATTACTTAATACACAAATTGCTTCTTACTTAGGAATTACACCAGAGTTTTTGAGTAAAATACGCAATACCATCTCAAAAAAGTAATTTATCCTTAATCTATATTAAGCCTATTTCTTACACTTGTTTATGGGTTACTTCATTCAATAGTTAGCAACTTTGCACTGCGTTAAAAGGCAAACGCACAATAAAAAATTCTCGAGGTAGTATTTCTTTTACTTACTCTTTCTGTTAAGACTACCCGCAAATCGTTCGGTAATTCATATTAATAATAATCAAAATAAAAAACAAATGGATAATACATCAGAAAATTCAGCTATTGAAAAATTATTATCAGTTTATGGCGAAGCCCTTAATGCATCAAATGTTTCAAAGACAGTGGCATTATTCACAAAAGACGGTATAAATATGCCAAATGGAGTCCCATTAGCAAAAGGTCAGGAACAGTTAAAAGCTGCTTACGAAGCGCTATATAAAGCTTTCCGATTAAATGTTGAGTACGTTACTGATGAAGTTATTGTAAATGGTGAGTATGCCTATGCAAGAACAAACTCAAGAGGTAATACACTAATACATGCCACCGGTGAAACTATTTCTGTAGAAAATAAAGAATTATTTGTGCTGCGTAAAGATAATGGTCAATGGAAAATATCTCATTACATATTTAATAATAATAAAATGAGATAAGTAATCAGTTATGAATTGTAAAACATGTAAACAATTAAAACAAAATTATGAAAGCAATATAAATCGTCCGGCAAATCAGATGTTTTGGAACTAAAACAGGCAAATAAACCGCGATTAAGTAAGAGAATTTTTAATAAAGGTGATGGCTGCACCCATAAACCCATTGGATTTCCTTGTTTGGACGCTTCAGGTATAATTGATAAAAATAAGTTTCATTATGTCATCCTTTATACAATGGAGCGCTCACGTCCAAACTTTATCAGTTGTACTTCTGCAAACTTTATAATCTTTATGGATAAAATCCCCCTACTTTTAAACTTTTCCTACTGATTGGAAATCAGTGTAACAATAAAAAAAGCTGCTTTCAAGACGAAAGCAGCTTTTTTAAGGATATTTTTATTTATTAAGCGACAGCTTCACTTTTAGTGCTTTTTGAATCACGCTTTCTGTCTTCTTCGTTCAAAGCCACTTTGCGCATACGAATGTTTTTTGGCGTCACTTCTATACACTCATCCTGCTGAATGTATTCCATGCATTCCTCCAGGGTGAATAGTGTTTTAGGAGCAATACGTGAGGCATCATCGCTTCCGCTGGCGCGGTGGTTTGTAAGTTTTTTAGGCTCTGTTGCGTTTACAACCAAATCTCCCGGCTTAATATGCTCGGCAATAATTTGACCTGTATAAACCTCTTCTCCCGGATCTACAAAAAACTTACCGCGATCCTGTAGTTTATCTATAGAATAACCAGTTGTTTTATCCGTATTTTTAGAAATTAACACACCATTACTTCTTCCGGGAATAAAACCTTTCCATGGTTTATACTTATCAAAGCGATGTGCCATTACAGCTTCGCCTTGCGTATTTGTCAGCATTTGAGAACGAAGTCCGATTAAACCTCTTGAAGGAATATCAAATTCAAGATGCTGCATTTCGCCCTTGCTTTCCATTACCAGCATTTCACCCTTGCGTTGTGTAACGAGGTCAATTACTTTACCGCTCAATTCCTGCGGTACATCCACTACCAGTATCTCAAAAGGCTCATGTTTTTTTCCATCTATCGTTTTTACCAAAACCTGCGGATTACCAACAGTTAATTCATAACCTTCCCGACGCATCGTCTCAACCAATACTCCTAAGTGAAGAATACCGCGGCCATACACCAGAAAACTATCGGCGCTGTCGCTGTCTTCTACCCTGAGAGCAAGATTTTTTTCTGTTTCTTTAATTAAACGGTCACGAAGGTGACGGGAGGTAACAAACTTTCCGTCTTTACCAAAGAAAGGTGAGTTGTTAATGCCAAACATCATACTCATTGTTGGTTCGTCAACATGGGTAACGGGCAAACCTTCAGGATTTTCGAAATCGGCGA